>Ga0208521_1000002_pt1 | contig 275523 bp, 268 predicted proteins | sample ETNtaG_24_FD_185754 | JGI IMG/M metagenome (GOLD analysis project Ga0208521, IMG submission 185754) | Marine microbial and viral communities from oxygen minimum zone, Eastern Pacific Ocean - ETNP201306SV47 (SPAdes) (version 2) | ecosystem: Environmental > Aquatic > Marine > Oceanic ... | reverse complement strand
TGGTCTGCAACAACATTAAAACTTGTTACAACTTTTCCAGAAATAAACTTATTTAATGAAAAAATTGTTTTAACTATTTGGATTATATGTAGTTTTTATTTTGCTGCCATATCTGGTAGCAGATCTTTTAAAGATTTGAAATAAATGAATGATTTATTAGAATCAATAATTAAAAGAGACCCTGCTGCAAAAAATAAGTTAGCGCTAATAATAGCATATCCAGGTGTAAAAGCTGTATTTTTTCATTATATCGCACATAAAATTTGGAACTATAATTTTTTTCTGATTGCTAGAATAATCTCTCAGTTAAGCAGATTTTTAACAGGAATAGAAATTCATCCAGGGTCTAAAATTGGTAAGAATCTTTTTATTGATCATGGCATGGGAGTTGTGATTGGGGAAACTTCTGAAATTGGTAATAATGTAACTATCTATCATGGGGTTACCCTTGGTGGAATTTCTCCTGCAGAAAATTCTTTAGATCAAGTAAATTTAAAGCGTCATCCGACTATTAAAAATAATGTTATTATAGGTTCAGGAGCTCAAGTGCTTGGACCAATTACTGTTGGAGAAAATGCTCGTATAGGCGCTAACACTGTTATATTAAAAGATGTGCCTAAATATGGAACAATGGTTGGAAATCCTGCAAAGAATATAAATAAAGGCGAAAGCGTTGACAAAAAATTTAAACCTTATGGAGTTGATGTTAGCGCCAATGATGTAAATAATATAAATGAGTGATGTTCATAATAATTTTATTGATGCGATAGGCAATACGCCATTGATAAGACTTAATGGTCCCTCAAAAGAAACTGGTTGTAATATTTTAGGAAAAGCTGAATATTCAAACCCTGGAGGATCAATAAAAGACAGAGCTGCTTGGGCCATCATAAAGGATTCAGAGGAAAAAAACATACTAAGAGAAAATGGGATAATAATTGAAGGTACTGCTGGCAACACAGGTATTGGTTTAACTCTAATAGGAAATTCAAGGGGATATAAATCAATTATTGTAATGCCAGACACACAAACCAGAGAAAAAATTGATATATTAAAATATATTGGCGCTGAATTAAGACTAGTTCCTGCCAAACCTTACAAGGATCCAGATAATTTTGTTAAATATTCTGGACGTTTGGCTGAAGAAATATCAAAAAAAAATAATGGCAATGTATTATGGGCTAATCAATTTGATAATGTGGCGAATTATCTTGGACATTATCAAACCACTGGCCAAGAGATCTGGAGACAAACTAAGGGTAAAATAGACGGTTTTATTTGTTCTTCAGGCACTGGAGGAACTATAGCCGGGGTTGGCAAGGCGTTAAAAGAAAAAAATAAAAACATAAAAATATGTTTAGCTGATCCCAAAGGTTCGGCTCTTTACAATTTTATAAAATTCAAAGAACTTAAATCTGAAGGAAATTCTATTACAGAAGGCATTGGTTCATCTAGAATCACAGCCAATTTTAGTCAAGCTCCTATCGATGATGCTTTTAGTGTAGATGATGTGGATGCCTTAACAGAAATTTATAAATTAATTGAAAAAGAAGGATTAAGTTTAGGAACGAGTAGCGGAATTAATATAGCGGGAGCTATAAATTTAGCGAAAGAACTTGGTCCCGATAAAACAATAGTAACAATGTTGTGTGATAAATCTGATAGATATCACAGTAAATTATTTAACAAAGATTTTTTAAAAGAAAAGAATCTGCCAATACCAAAATGGCTTTAAAGAAATTGTTTTAAATTTGGTTTTGAATAATTAGGTCCTTTCATTACCTTTCCATTCTCATTATAAATTGGTTTTCCGTCATTATCCAATTTACTCATATTTGAACGTTGAACTTCTGCAAAGCATTTATCTAAATTAATTCCAAAAGAATGCCCTGCCCCATATACTACATATAACAAATCTGTAAGAGCATCGGCAACCTCAACGATATCCTCATCTTTTATAGCAGCACTCAACTCATCTAATTCTTCTTTAATTAAATTATATCGCAATTGAACAATTTTTTCACTTGGAAAAGAAGGTTTAGTTTTTACTTCTTGTTCGTATATATTCATAAAATTTTTTACATCATCAAAGTTACTCATCATATTCCTTCTTTATTGTTAATTCAGATTAAATAATACTAGGTTAAACAGCTAATTCAAATAAATTACTTATAAAAAATATCGTTAAGAGTAACAAAAATAAATATAAAAGATATTATAGTTATTCCTATGGTTAAATATATGCGGGTAACAATGTGCGGCAATGAATCAGCAAAAATACTTCTCAACGTAAAATAAATTATATGACCGCCATCTAGTAAAGGAATTGGTATTAAATTAAATATGCCGACAAATAATGAAATCATTATAAACATAAACATTACTCCTTTTAATTTGTCCAACATTAGTTGATCCGCCATTTTTACCATTCCAATAGGGCCAGCTAATTCATTTGTGATTGTTTTGTTGTTAATGGACTTAATTAAATAATCAAATGTGGCATAATAATAAGTTGGAATAAAAATAATTGACTGAGACAAAGAGTTAAAAAGAGAGAAACGATTAATAATTGGAGTGTTAGTACTCGAGATGCCAATAATGTATTTATTCATTTCATTATTATATTTTAATTCAAATTCTTTTAAAATGAGATCGTTATTTCTAATTATTTCGATAGAAACAAAATTAGTCTTATCAAAAGTCTTGGAAATATCGCTAAAATCTTTAATTTCATAGCCATTAACTCGCGATATAATATCTCCTTCTCTAATATCATTCATAGAAGCTGGTGAATTTTCAAGTACTTTTCCAACTTCAGGTGAAAAAGTTGCTATTCCAAAAAAAAATAATATACAAAATAAACATATCCATGCGGACAAAATATTGAAAAAGCTACCCGCCAATAAAATAATAATTTTTTTGAACAGGCTTAATGATTGAAAAGAATCACTATCATAATTTTTTTGTTCAACTTTTTGAAAAATAGATTCTAAACCTTTAATTTTAACATAACCTCCAAGAGGTATGAGAGACAATTTCCAATTAGTAGAAAATCTGTCTTTATAAGAAAATATAGATTTGCCAAAACCGATAGAAAAATCAGACACTTTTACTCTGAATAATCGAGCAGCGCTATAATGGCCCAATTCATGAATAAAAATAAGCAAAAGAATAATAATTAATAAATTTATGTAAATCATATGATGAGATATAAGTTATTAAACTATGAGCCATTTAAATAAAATAGTTAACTTAAATCTTCATCCTATTAATAAATAAGAAAGAAAATTAAAAAGTAAGTAAAACAGGCTGTAAAACGAGTAAAATTAACTCACTTTATTTAAACTCGCATAGTCTTCAATTGTGGGGCAAGCACAAAATAAATTTCTATCACCATAGACATTATCAATTCGATTGACTGGAGGCCAATATTTATCATTTTTACGATTGTCTGGATAAAAAGCTACTTTCTTAGAATAACAATGCTTCCATTTATCTTCTACCATTTCTTCAGCTGTATGCGGTGCATTGACCAAAGGATTATCTTCTATGCTATATTCTTTACCAACCATATCAATTTCATTTTTTATTGATATCATTGCTTTACAAAAACGATCAATTTCAGTTTTTGATTCACTTTCAGTTGGCTCTATCATTAAAGTACCAGGTACTGGGAAGCTTTGAGTAGGAGCATGAAAGCCATAATCTATTAAACGTTTGGCAATATCTTCTTCACTTATTCCATATTCTTTTTTTATTGGACGTATGTCAATTATACATTCATGTGCCACTCTGTTATTTTGACCAGTGTAAAGAATTGGATAATATGGACTTAAACGTTTTGCTATATAATTTGCATGTAATAATGCTATGGTTGTAGCGTGTCTTAATCCCAAACCACCCATCATACGAATATAAGAGTAAGAAATTGGAAGTATAGAAGCGCTACCCCAATGAGTTGAGGATACTGTTCCAAAAGATTTAGTTTTTTCCGATTTGAAAGGATCAAAAATATGGGTAGGTAGATAAGATGATAAATGTTTTTTTACAGCAATCGGACCAACACCAGGTCCTCCTCCTCCATGGGGAATGCAAAAAGTTTTATGTAAATTAATATGACATACATCAATACCAAATAAAGCTGGTTTCGCTAAACCAACTAATGCATTTAGATTGGCACCATCCAAATAGCATTGCCCCCCATTTGAATGAATAATTTCACAAATCTTTATAATTTCTTGCTCAAATACACCGTGTGTAGATGGATAAGTTATCATCAATGCAGCTAATGTATCTGAATATTGAGATGCTTTCATTTGTAGGTCTTTGATATCTACATTGCCATTATCGTCGCACTTTATGACAACAACTGACATGCCAGCCATTACTGCAGAGGCGGGATTAGTGCCATGGGATGAACTTGGTATCAAACAGATATTTCTATTTCTTTGATTTTGATCATTAAGATAAGCGCGAATTGTCATTAATCCTGCATATTCTCCTTGTGCGCCAGAATTAGGTTGTACTGAAACTTGATCAAAGCCTGTGATATGAGATAGCATTTTGTTCAAGTCTTCACTTAATTTTAAATATCCTTTGACTTGATCCATGGGAACAAAGGGATGTATTCTTGCAAAACCACGATATGCTATCGGAATTAATTCAGTTGCAGCATTTAATTTCATTGTACATGATCCAAGTGGCATCATAGCTCTATTTAGTGCAATATCCTTATCAGCTAATTTTTTTAGATAGCGCATCATTTCAGTTTCCGATCGATATTTTTTAAATATAGGATGTTCTAAATAAGATGAAGTTCTTGCTTTTTCTTTTAATATACCAATATCAACATTTTCTAATTTCTTTGCAATATTTTCATATTTAATTTCAATACCAAAAACTGTTAATAATTTTAGAACATCTTTTTTACTAGTTGTTTCATCTAAAGAGATACCAACGCGATCCTCATCTATAAAACGAATGTTTATTGATTCATTTAAAGCTTTAACAAAATATCTATTAGACATATTGTTTGTATGAATGACAATTGTATCAAAAAAATTATTAGAATAAATTTTGAATTTTGTTTTAATGGCATATGCCAATACTTTAGTTTTTTTATGAATATTTTTCGCTATTGCTTTAATGCCTTCAGGTCCATGATAAACGGCATAAGCAGCACTAACATTTGCTAATAATGCCTGAGATGTACAAATGTTACTTGTCGCTTTATCTCTTCGAATATGCTGTTCTCTAGTTTGAAGAGCCATACGATATGTGATCTTCTTTCTTTTGTCTATAGACACACCTATGATTCTTCCTGGAATAGATCTCATAAATTCGCTTTTTGTAGCAAAAAAAGCAGCATGAGGACCTCCAAATCCTAATGGAGTTCCAAATCTTTGAGAATTGCCTAATACAACATCAGCATTCATTTCTCCTGGAGGTTTTAGTAAAGCTAAACTTAATAAATCTGTAGCAACACAAACAAGTGTTTTATTTTTATGGCAAGTTTTAATTAGATTTTCTAAATTGCTTAAATGACCGAATGTATCAGGATATTGAAATAATATTCCAAAACAATCCTTTAAGTCTAATTCATTAATTTCGTTAAATAATTTAATTTTAATATTTAAAGGTATTGCTCGTGTTTGAATTACTGCGATAGTTTGAGGATGACATAAAGAATGGACTAAATAAGTATTTTTTTTTTTATCTAAAGCATGGCGAAAACAAAGTGTCATAGCTTCAGCTGCAGCGGTTCCTTCATCTAAAAGTGATGCATTTGCTACATCTAACTTTGTCATATCAATTATTAATTGTTGGAAGTTCATTAACATTTCCAATCGACCTTGTGATATTTCAGGTTGATAGGGTGTATAAGCAGTATACCAGCCTGGATCCTGAATCATATTTCTATGAATAACACTGGGTGTTATGTTGTTATAGTAACCCATACCAATATAACTTTTAAAACTTTTGTTTGTCCTTGATAAGGTTGACATTTCATCTAACATTTCAATTTCTGTATCAAGAGCAGGAATATCTAAAGATTCATTTTGTAAAATATTGTTAGGTAATGTTGATTTAAGTAAATCGTTTAATGATTTACAACCTATTTCCTTGAGCATTAAATCTTGGTCTTTATTATTTGAACCAATATGTCGATAAGTGAATTGAGAAAATTCTTTCATTATTTTATTATTTAATTGTTTCTTTGTATTCATCATAATTCATTAGTTTTTTTAACTCCTCAACATCATTTAATTTAATTTTCATATACCAGCCTGAATTTTCAGGATCGCTGTTTATTAATTGAGGTGAATTTGTAAGTTCATTATTAACTTCAATGATTTCACCGCTAATAGGAGCGTAGAGATCACTGGCCGCTTTTACTGACTCTACTACACCAACTTGATCACCAGCATTAATTAATCTTCCTACTTTTGGCAGTTCTATAAAAACAATGTCTCCTAGACTTTCCTGTGCATGATCGGTAATGCCAATGGTAGCAATTTCATTTTCAATCGATATCCATTCATGATCTTTCGAATATTTTTTTTCAGTCATATTGTTCCTTTCCTGTAATTATGTTTTATAAAAGGTAGGTTAGTTAATTCAACTTCTTCCATATTATTTCTAATAGAGCAAAGAATTTTACTAGAATTTTTTAAAATAATTTTATTGATATAAGCCATAGCGATGGAAGTATTCAAAGTTGGACTATATCCGCCACTAGTAATTGTACCTATGTTTTGATTGTTTTCATTAAAAAGTTTCATTTTAGAGCGTAGAATAGACTTAGATTTTGAAAGAATGCCCACTCTCTTTTGTGACACGCCTTCTTCTTTTTGTTTGGATATTATTTGATAGCCATTAAAACCACCTAACTTCATTCTTTCTTTAGAAACAGCCCAGGATAAGTTTGCTTCAACAGGGGTTATTTCTTCATATAACTCATTGCCATAAAGACTCAATCCTGCCTCTAAACGTAGAGAATCTCTGCAGCCAAGTCCGCATAATATGACTTCATTATTTGACATAAGATCATTAATCAAATTATCAATTGCAGAATTAGGTATTGATAATTCAAATCCATCTTCGCCTGTATATCCAGTGCGACTGACAAATATAGAATGGTTCTCATAAATAAAATTTCTAATTTGCATAAAATACATATCTTCAATTCCATCAAATAGATTGGAAATAATTTTTGAAGAATGAGGTCCTTGAATTGCTAACAGAGAATTATTATTTAAAATTGAATAACTCTTTACTGTATCAATAAAAATTTCCTCATCAATTTTTTTTCGAGAAGCATTATAAACAATAAAAAAGTAAGTGAGATCATCTATTATTAATTTAGATATAATGATATCATCAATTATCCCGCCTTTTTCGTTTAAAATAAAAGAATAAGAAGAGCTGTTAAGTTTTAAATTATCTAAATTTAAAGGAATTATTTTTTCAAGTTTTGTGCAGTTAGACTCTGTGTTTTGAATTAATATTTGACCCATATGAGACACATCAAAAACACCTGCCGATTTCCTTGTATGTAAATGTTCTTTAATAATTCCTGTTGAATAATTTATAGGCATTGAATATCCAACAAATGGAGCAAACTTGGCACCATGACTTTCATGATATTCGTTTAAAAAAATTTTTTTCAATAAATTAGGCAAAAAAATACTTTCCTCTTTTACCCCTCTGTCATTGTACCTGAGAGTTTAGTTATACAACTTGCACCTTCGGTAGAGCAATTAGCTCATTTTCCAGAGTTTTTTTTCCGCGGTCCTTTTTGCCTGAGAGTTTCCGGGTATGTTGCTCCTTCGGCTCTGTAATAAACAGTATCTCCCGCTTTATGAAAAATATTTGTATTATAACACGAAAAGATCAATTCAGAGGAATTAAATTTTTTTCTTTATTTTCTTGATATAATTTTGATAATTTAACGTATTCTTGGTAAATTTTCTTGATATTATTTTCGAAATTATATTCTTCTGAATCTTTTAATTTCTTTATTTCATCAATGATTGAATAACTTCTCCAATAACTGTTTATCCTATTATAATCTCCGTTATCCAATTTAAAAATTTCTTTTAAAATATTAATATCATGAGGAATATTGAATAAATCTTTTGTTTTTTTATAAGGGAAAAAATAATAGATATTGTCAAAACCTGACCAGGTGATAGCTGATAAACATAATGAACAAGGCTCATGAGTAGATAAAAAAATACAATCAGTGGGTTGTGTCTTGTTATTTAGATTAAAATTAAAATATTCATTTATTGTTGAAATTTCCCCATGATTAAGCGGGTTAATAATTTCATTATTTGTACCAATAATAACTGTGGAAAGATCATTTTTATTTAATATGGCTGCTCCAAAAATTTTATTGCCTTTAGAAATTGATTTTTTTGTTGCTGGAATAATTTCATTTAAAATTTTTAAAATTAAAATATTGTAAAATTTAATCATTATAATTAGTGATTATATATAATAAAAGATCTTTAAATTAATAATTTGATGTTTCATAAAATTTTTTTAATTATTTTCATAAATTTAATAAATTTTAATGTTTTTGGAGATAATAATAGAATAATAATAGCTAGCACAACTTCAGCTTATGATAGTGGTCTTATGAACTATGTAAATAAGGAATTTGAAAAAAAATTTAACATTGATGTTCATATTTTAGCCCTGGGAACAGGTCAAGCTATCAGAATTGCAAAAAATGGGGATGCTGATGTTCTTTTAGTGCACGATACTCTTTCTGAAATAGAATTCATAAAAGAAGGTTATGGAAATGAAAGATACGATCTAATGTATAATGATTATGTAATTATTGGTCCTAAGAAAGATAATGAAAAATGTGATTCAATAGAAAAAACATTATTAAAAATTATTAATAATGAATTTATTTTTATTTCTCGAGGTGATGAAAGTGGTACGCACAAAAAAGAAAGAGATCTTTGGAATATGATAGGGTTTAAATTTAAAAAACCTTCCTCTTGGTATAAAAAAATAGGACAAGGTATGGGGTCTGCTGTAATTTTGGCAAATGAAATGAACGCTTATACCTTAAGTGATAGAGGTACATGGATATCAAGCAATAAAAAAGAAAATTTAAAAATAATATGTGAGAATATACCTCCGCTTTTAAATCAATACGGTATTATTGCAGTAAATCAAAAAATTAATTCTAGAATCAATTCAAAAGACGCATACAAATATATAAATTGGATAATCTCTGATGAAGGGAAAAAATTAATTAATGGTTTCAGGATAAAAAATAAACAATTGTTTTTCTTTAACCATCATTAGACAAAAAAAAAGACCCAGCAAGCTAGGTCTCTTTCTTATATCGTGCATTTCCTCCCGATATAAATTATTTAAAGTTTCCTTTAAACTATTTAACTATTACCTTTGCGTGCAATAGATGATTAAAATCTATCAACTTTTTCAATTAATACAACTGTATCTATTAATAATTTTTGAAATATATAAAAAAATCAGAGGGAAACTTGTTAATAAAATGTGTAAAATTAATATTTATCTAAGTGGATTATCTTCTTAAAGGTTTATCTATTGTGATTTGAACATGTTTTTTACTTTCTCTAATAAATGTATAGATACCAGCGAACACTATGAGTCCAAGACCAATAAATCCTTTAAAACTCAATGTTTCCTTCCATATAATCCAACTAATTATCAAAGACCATATAATCAAAATATATTCAAAAGGAGCCACACTTGGTGGGGAACCAATTCTGTAAGCCTGAAAAATGCATAAAAAACCAATAGATCCAACAACTCCAATTAAAAACAATGAAAAAAGAATGTTAATGCTGTTTATAGACCAGGACATTAGTAGAAATTGAAAATTATCATTTAAAGGATTATTGTAAATACCATTACCTGTAATGACTAGCACTACTAATGAACTTATTATTCCGCAAATATAAATATGAAAGATCTGTGAGAATAAATTATCTTTAGCTGAGGTTTTTTTTTGAATAATCATAGTTAAAGAATATAAAAAAGCACAGATGATGGGGAAAGTTGTATAAATATTAAAATTATCTATATCAGGATCCATCACTAAATATACTCCTGCAAAACCAATGATCAAAGCTAACCATCTTCTCAAGCCAATAGTTTCTTTAAGAAATATGACTGAAAGAATGGATATGAAGAAAGGACATACAAAAAATAATGTTACTGCTAGAGCAAGGGGCAATTTAGACAATGAAAAAAAATACAAAGAAAAAGCAATAAAAAACATCAAACCCCTTAAAATAGTTAAGACTGGATAATGAGTTTTGAAAATAATAGGCTCTTTTCTAAATTTCAAGAATATTGATAAAAAAATCACTCCTAAAAGAGCTCTAACAAATAAAATTAAAAAAATATTAGTTTCAGAAGATATAAGTTTAATGACAGTATCTTGACAAGCAATTACACTCATACCTAGAATTATTAAAATGATGGCTTTCGGAGTGTTTTCTTTGATTTCCATATTATATATTATTAAAAAATATTAAAAATGATTACACAAAATAAATATAATGTCATTGGAATAATGTCAGGAACTTCAATGGATGGCATTGATTGTAGTTATGTTAGAACTGATGGAGTTAATTTTGTTTCTATGATAAATGAAAATTCTTATGAATATTCACAAAATTATAGAAATAAATTAAAAAAAATTATTAAATATATTCACAATATAAAATCATTTAAAAAAAAACAACAAATTAAAAACTTTGAAAATATTGTAACTAATAAATTCATTCAAGTAATTAAAAAATTTATAAAAGATTATGATATTAAACGTTCGTCAATTGATTATATTGGGGTAAGCGGACATACAGTCCTCCATGATCCTAAAAATAAAAAAACAATTCAATTAGGATCTTGTAAAGAAATTCAAAAAGAATTAAAAATAAAAATTGTAGGAAATTTTAGAGAAAATGACATAAAAAACAGTGGCCAGGGATCTCCTATTGGAGCTTTTTATCATCAATACATTCTGAATAATTATTCTTCACTAGCTGCAATAATAAATTTAGGAGGCATAGCAAACATTTGTTATTCTCATAAAAGAGAATTAATAGCTTTTGATCTTGGTCCTGCTAATGTGCTTATTGATGATTTAATGCACCATTTTTATAAAAAAAATTATGATAAATACGGTACTAAAGCAATTAAAGGCAAATTAGACAAAAAAATAATTGATTTTTATAAAAAAGATAATTTTTTCAAATTAAATTATCCTAAATCTCTGGATAGAGAATATTTTAAAAAATATTTTATCCAGTTAAAAAAATTAAAAAACATTAATGCAATACATACTGCATCAATGATGACAATAGTCTGTATTGATTTAGGATTGAAATTGATAAAAAAGAAAATTAATGAACTAATAATAACCGGAGGTGGTAGAAAAAATTTATTTCTAATAAATGTACTAAAAAAACAATTCAAAAAAAAGGGAATTAATATAGTTTTAATAGATAATCTAAATTTCAACGGGGATTTATTAGAGGCTCAGGCTTTTGCTTATTTAACTGTAAGAAGTATAAGAAAATTGCCATTAAGTTTACCTACAACAACTGGAGTAAAAAAACCCACCTTGGGGGGGGCACTATATAAATAATTGACTTATTGATCTCTAGTAAGTTCTGTCCAATTTTGCATATCGATGTTTGATCCACATAAAATAATTAAAGTGTTTTGATTTTGAAATTTGTTTTTTAAATGACCAGTTAACGCTGCGATACCAGCTACACAAGCAGGTTCTAAGGCAACTTTAAAATGCTCGAACATAAATTTCATAGATTTTTTCATCTCTTGATCTGAAACTGTTACCATTTGATTAATAACGTTTTTACAAATAGAAAAACTATATGGCATATGCAGAGGAGCACACAAACTATCTGCTATAGAATTAATATTGACTTTTGTTAATGGCTTGTTATTTTTTATACTATCAGACAAACCTTTAGCTCCTTCCGGCTCAACACCAATAATTTTACAATGAGGAAATTTCTGACGAATAATGGATCCGACACCGGCAATTAAACCACCTCCTCCAACAGATATGATTATATTATCAATATTTTCTATCTGCTGACAAATTTCAAAACCAAGTGATGCTGTCCCCTGGATAGTAAATTTTCCATCAAAAGGATGAATAAAATAATAACCATCTATCTTTGATGCTTTTTCAGTTTCCTTAAAAGCACTATGGGGATCTGTTAAGAATAGATTAGCATTCAAGGATTTTACTTTATTTAATCTATATTGATTAGCGCTGTCATATAAGAATATCTTATTTTTTATTGAGAACTTGTCTGCCGCATAAGACGAAGCAATGGCATGATTTCCAGCACTAACGGCTGTTATGCCATTTTTCTTTTCATCATCCGTTAAGTTTAATACATTATTTATTGCTCCTCTTGCTTTAAAACAACCTGAGTGTTGAAGAAATTCAAGTTTAAGAAAAAGATTAGTATTGAAAAAATCATCTAAATATGAGGAATTTTTTACAACAGGAGTTTTGATTATATAAGGAGATAACTTTTTATAAACTTTTTCAATTTCTAAATAGTCAATCTCTTCTGGGGTCAATTAATGCCTCTATACTTTTTTATTTTATCATAAGCCAAATTGATTGCAGACAACTCCTTATTAGCTTGATCAACAAATTCTTGAGGCATACCTTTGGCTATTAAATTGTCAGGATGATGTTCTTTAGTTAATAAAATCCATTTTTTTCGAATATCATCATCACTATCATCACGTTTTGCTCCTAATACTTTGTAAGGATCAGATTCCTTATCATTCAATCTAGAATTAAAAATTCGTTGAAAATCTTTTTCACTTAAATTAAATGAATTGGATATAGATTTTAATACCTCTATTTCACTCACAGAAACATTGCCATCGGCTTCAGCTATAAAAAATAGATTATTCAATAATTCTTCAAGTATTAATTTATTATCAGAAAATAGCACTCCAACCTGATCTGCAATTTTTTCATAACCAAACTTACTTTTTTTTGCTTCATCAAAAATTTTTGCAACTTGACTCATTTCTGTCTGTGGAATTTTAAACTTTTCCTTAAAAGCGATAATTTCATCTTTTGTAACCACTCCGTCAGACTTAGCAATTTTTGCACTTAAAATAATAATACTTAATGCAAAAATATTTTGTTTTTGTTGATTTGATATTTGATTAAAATTAAATTTCGTTTTTTTCGATCTATCAAATACATTACCCGCCATTACACCTAGGATTGCTCCTAACGGACCTCCAATGGCAAATCCCGCAGTGCCCCCTATAATCTTTCCCCAAATACTCATGTTGTTAAATTAAATATTTTATATAAAAAATTGTAACTACCATCTTATATTTGCAAATTCATTAATAAGTAGCGGGAAAAATAATAAAGTAAAAAATATTATTAATGTATTAAATAAGGTGTTGAAGCAATATTGCCGTAACACTTCTGAAGACGTTAATTATTTTGATTTTACATTTAAATATAAATAAAAATTCAGTTAAATTTTATTGATAAGAACGTCTATACTTTTTTAATATTAGTCGCGTTTTCTTTACCTCTATTTTCTCCGATTTCAAAAGTAATAGCTTCACCTTCTTGTAAAGTATCAATTCCAGCTTCCTCTAAAGCTGAAATATGAAGGAAAACATCTTTTCCTCCAGCGTCGTTTTCTATAAATCCATAACCTTTGTTTGGATTAAACCATTTAATTTTACCTGTTGGCATTATTTTCTCCTTTTTTAAAATGTGTTGAGGTAGTTTTGTAAGATTTTAGCTTTTTAGTAATAAATATAAATCTTCTCTTTAGTTAATTAAGATTTATTTAACAATAAATCAATTAAATGCAAGTCATTTATCTAGTGATTTAGTAAATTTTATACTATTCAAATATAGGTATAATTACCATTTTATTAACATCAACTAGCCCTTTATTTGTAAGTCTTACATTGGGGATTACTGATAAAGACAATAAATTAAAACCCATATAAGCTAGAGAACAACCTGATTTAGTCCATTTTTCTTTAAATAATCTATTGTCTTCAGCTACTTCAGAAGCTTTTTTATCAGAAAGTAATCCCGCTATAGGTAATTTAACCTTTGATATTAATTTTCCATTATTTACGATAACTATTCCTCCTTGGCTTTCATTAACTAATTCAACAGCTAATTTCATATCTTTTTCATTCATTCCGGATACAATTATATTGTGGGCATCATGTCCTACACTACTAGCCACTGCTCCTGATTTTAAATTAAAATTTTTGATAAAACCATGAGCGAAGTCACCATTTTTTCCATGTCTTTCTATTACACATAAATGACACAAATTATGAGAAATTAATATTTCATTCCAAGATTTTGGTTTCTTATTAATTTTTATAGTTTCTAGAAATGTCATTATTCCAGGAAGCTTAGTATTAATAACATTAATATAAAAATTTTCTTTATCAGGAATGGATGGAACAAGTTTAATTTGTTTTGGAATTATTACAGTTTCATATGCTTTTCGGGGATATAAATATCTATTATTAGATAATTGTTTATCTAAAAAAGGTGTAATTTTTTTATTTTCTACAACCAATCGTCCCCCTAACCAAGTATTATGAACATTCAAATCATCATCCAGCATTACAACATCTGCTCTTCTACTATGCCCTAAAGCTCCATAATCTCTATCAATGTTAAAACGAGTTGCTGGATGAAGTGATCCCAAAGACCAAGAGGTTGCTTTGGTCATTCCTAACTTATTAGCTTGTCTGACAACCCAGTCTAATCCAAAATTAAATAAATCATCTGCATCCCTGTCATCAGTGCAAACACATATTCTTTTTGGATTTGCTCCAAGTTCAGTTATTATTTTAATGGCCTCTGGTAAGCTATTCCAGGGAGTTTTTGGATTTCCTCCTCTTAAAAAAATCCACAAACCAGCTTCTAATAAATCATTAGTAAATAATTTTTCTTCTGCTTCATGCGTGTCAGTAACACCGCTAGCAGCATACGCAGCTACAAACTCTCTTCCAAATACATGTCCGCTCACAGGAAGATTTCTTTTTAAAGTTTCTTCTATAATTGCGTGAGATCTTGGATCTCCATTACATACTGAAACAAAATCCATTTTTTCACCCAATCCAAGTATCTCGGGCCACTTATCAAATAATTCTGCTGCTTTCTTGGGTGTAAGTTCTCCTCCCGAGGTTTCTAAAGTGTCATTTGTTGCGGGGATAGTACTAGGCAGAGTTAAAAAAATTGATAAGGGCGCTTGACGACAATCCTCAAGCATCCATTCAATGCCTTCTACATCACAAACATTGCCAATTTCATGTGAATCACAAAAAATAGTTGTTGTGCCATTTAATAATGCTGCTTCAGAATACGCACAGGCGGTCATCATACTGCTTTCAATATGCATATGTGGATCTATTAATCCTGGTGCTAAAATATTGTTGTTAACATCATAAATATTTAAATCTTTTTTATTAAAAACATTTGCAGATTCACCATTATTTTTAATGCAAGCTATTCTTCCTTTAGAAATCCAAACTTCCCTAGCTTCAATTATTCTATCTGTATAAGCTGATAATATTCTTGCATTTGATAAGATCAATTCAGGTTCTATTTTGTTAGAAGCAACCTTTGATAGATGTTTAGAAGAATTAGATAGATCTGGGACTGAAAATCTTGTTATCATATTAAATATTTTATATTATTTCGTTGCTACCAATAATTAAATAAATAATCTAAAGAGTAGCAAATTATTTAAATTATGTCTTTTCTTAATTATTTTAAAAAAATTGATAAAAAATCTCCATCACTTTTAGAGGATCCAATTAGTCAATTATTCGTCAGAATAGCAGTCCCCTCAAGTGTTGGTACAGTTTTTATGACATTATACAATGTAGTTGATACATTTTTCGCCGGTAAAATTTCAGCTGAAGCTCTTGCTGCACTTGCCCAAACATTTCCAGTTTATTTCATTATAATTGCTATCGGTGTGGGTTTAAGCATAGGGACAACTTCTTTGATATCAAACGCAATTGGTGAAAAAAAAGATAAACAAGCTTCATTTTTTTTTGCACAATCAATACTATTATCAATCGTCACTGCCACTTTTGTTACTTTATTAGGAATATTCATTGGCCCTCGTATTATTTTTGCAATGAACGACAGCTTGGTATTATTAAATTTATCAATGGATTATCTTAATATAATTTTTTTAGGATCAATTTTTATTTTTATTCAAATGTCTGTTAATTCATTGTTAACGGCTATAGGTGATACAAAAAGTAATAGAAATGTCTTAATCTTCAGTTTTTTCTTGAATATAATTCTCAACCCACTTTTTATATTTGGATACGGGTTAATCCCTGCAATGGGCATAAAAGGGATTGCCTTATCAACAATTGTATCTCAATTCATTGGTGTAATATATATAATCCACAAAGTCTCTAGAACTTATCTAAGTGAACACATTTATCCAAAATATTTTTTACCTAATTTTAAGATTCTAAAAGATTTATTAACACAAGGTATTCCAGCCTCATTGGGCATGATGATGATTAGTGTGGGTGTTTTTATAATATTGTTTTTTATTGGTCAATTTGGTGATCTGGCAATTGCAGGTTACGGTACTGCTATACGTTATGAACAGTTATACCTTTTGCCAGTTTTAGGTCTAAACACAGCTGTTCTTGCAATGGTGGGTCAAAATTACGGAGCAAAAAAAATTATCAGGGTTAACAAAATTTATAATAAAGCACTTTTATATGGTTGTGGTTTTATGTTTGTTAGTGGATTTATTATATTTTTCACAGCTGATTTTGCAGTAAATTTATTCACTGATAATAAAGAAGTAATTATATATGGAACTACGTATTTAAAAATTACAGCATTAATGGCACCCATATATCCAATATTTTTTATTAGTAATGCTCTTATCCAAGGTTTAAAGAAAGCAAATATAGTAATGTATTTAACCCTGTTTAGAATGGTAATTTTACCAATATCACTTTTATGGTTTTTAATATTTTATCTTAATTCTTCATATGCTTTTGTTTTTTGGGGACTTTTAATAATAAATTTGTTTTTTGGAATTTTTGTTTTTATTTTCACAAAATTATTAATAAAAAAGGAATTGATAAATAATTTTAATAAAAGAAGGATTTAATCCTTCATTCCTGTTAAATTTGGAACAAATAAAACATCTGATAATTTTTCTATTTCTATCTTGTTATTAATTTTAATAAATTTTTTTAATATTTGTTTTGATCCTCTTATTATTGGAGCTACAATAACTCCTTTATCTTTTAAACAATCAAAGAATTTTTCAGTAATATCTTCGGTTGCTGCTGTAAATATTATTCTATCAAATGGATTCTGTTCAGGCCAACCTAAATTTCCATCTCCATGTTTTGTTACTATATTTGTCAGTTTTAATTTTTTAAATATATTTTCTGCGCCAACTAATAATGATTTTATTCTTTCTATTGTGTAAACTCTTCTGGAAAGGAAAGAAAGTGCAGATGTTTGATATCCACTACCTGTCCCAATCTCCAATACTTTATGTTTCTTATTTAAATCCAAAGATTGTGTCATAAGAGCAACAATATATGGTTGGCTAATTGTTTGCTCTCTGTCAATAGGTAATGCTATGTTTTCATATGCTTGATGACGAAAATTTTTTGAAATAAAAATCTCTCTTGGTATTTTTTCTATTACTGATAGAACATCAGGATCAGTGATACCCCAATTTCTTAATTCAAGAGTAAGTCTTATTTTTCTTACATCAAGCACTAGGTTATTGTTGTTTGACCATTAAAATATTTTTGAAGAACTTTTGGAATTTCTACATTTCCATCAGCTGTCTGATAATTTTCCAAAATAGCAATTAAGGTTCTGCCTACAGCTAACCCAGAGCCATTGAGTGTATGTACAAAATCATTTTTATTTTCATTCTTATATTTGGCATTCATTCTTCTTGCTTGAAAATCACCGCAATTAGAGCAACTTGAAATTTCTCTATAAGCATTTTCACCTGGTAACCAGACTTCAATATCGTAAGTTTTATTAGCTGCAAAGCCCATATCACCTGTGCATAATGTCATTACACGATAATGGATATTTAAATCTTGTAATATGCTTTCAGCAGAAGATAACATTCTCTCCAATTCTTGCTTAGAATCTTCTGGAGTTGTGATTGAAACTAACTCCACCTTTGTAAATTGGTGCTGTCGAAGCATTCCTCTTGTATCTTTACCTGCTGCTCCTGCTTCTGATCGAAAACAGGGAGTATAAGAGGTGACTCTCATAGGCAATTCTTTTTCATTGATAATTTGCTCTCTGACTAGATTGGTCAAAGGAACTTCAGCAGTTGGAATTAGCCAGTGAGAATCCCCCGCGGTAAACAAATCTTCACCGAATTTAGGAAGGTTCCCTGTTCCAAATAATGCGTCATCCTTTACTAAATAAGGAACATTCATTTCTGTATAACCGTTCTCGATTGTATGTTTATCTAACATAAATTGAGAAATAGCTCTTTCTAATTTTGCAAGCATTCCTTGAAGAACAACAAAACGAGATCCTGATAGTTTAGAAGCTAAGTCGAAATCCATTAAATTAAGATTTTCACCTATTTCAAAATGTCTTTTAGTTTTAAATGTAAATTTTGGTTTGTCCCCCCATATTTTATATTGAGTATTGTTTTTTTCATTATCACCAACTGGAACATCTTTTGAAGGAAGATTAGGAATTCTACACAAAATTGCGCTTAGCTCATCCTCTTTAATTTTTTCTAACTCTTTTAAACTAGAAATTTGATCTTTTAGCTTTTCTACTTTTTTGATAATAACTGTAGCATCTTTTTTTTTAGATTTAATTTCTCCAATTTTTTTGGAAAGAATATTTCTTTCGGCTAAAATATTTTGTAATACAGTTTGAGTATTTCGTCTTTCCTCATCAATTTTATTTATTTTTTCAGCACAGTTCGTTAACCCTCTCAATTTGATTCTATTATCAAATTCCACAGGGTTTGTTCTTATAAAATTTATATCATGCATATTGATATTGATTTAATCGTTTCTGTTCTTTTCTATAATTTTAGCTAAATAAATTGAAATTTCATATAAAAATATAATTGGCAAAGCTAGGCTAATTTGACTAAAAGGATCAGGTGGCGTTAAAAAAGCAGCTGCTAGAAAGGCTGTAACTATCGCATATTTCCTGGATTTTTTTAGTGTTTTATAAGCAACTAGATTAGCTTTTGCCAACAATGTAATTACTACAGGAAGTTGAAAAGCGAGACCGAAAGCAAATATAAATCTCATCATAAGATTTAAATATTCTCCCATTTTAGCCTCTAATCTAATGGGTATTCCAGTAGAATTCATATTTTGATATGAAAGAAAAAACTTCCAAGCTACAGGTGCGATAAGGTAATAAACCATTGAGCCGCCAGCAAAAAAAAGGACTGGGGTAGCTATTAAGAACGGTAAGAAAGCTTTTTTTTCTTTTGTATATAATCCGGGGGCGATAAATTTCCATATTTGAATAGCTATTAATGGAAATGAAAAAAAGAGAGCGAAGAAAAAAGCTATTCTTAATTCAGTAAAGAAAGCTTCTTGTAAGGCGGTGTAAATAAAACCTTGACCATTTTCAGTGTCTAACAAACCTACCAGAGGTCTAGCTAAAAATGCAAAGAGATTTTCAGCAAAATAAAAACAAATAACAAAAATGATGATTATATAAACAAAGCTCCACAATAATCTTTTTCTTAATTCAGTAATATGATCTATTAAAGTCATTTCTTTAAGCTTGGATTTACTGTCATCCATATTATTATTTTTTTTCTTGATCGTTTGAACTTAAATCTTTAATTTCTTTTTCAAAAACTTCAGCTGTATCTTTTATAGTTTCTAAATCTTTTTTTATCTCTTGGGTTGGATCCAAATCTTTTTTGATGTTTTTTATTTCTGAAATTGAATCTTTAACATCTTTAAGATCACCTTCTTCTGCAATGTCATTAAGTGATTTTTTGAATTCTCTAGAAATCTTTTTAATTGATTTAGAGAAAGAGCCAATTTGTTTTAAAAGATTGGGTATTTCTTTCGGGCCGACAATAATTACTATTATTATTACTGTTAGTGCTATTTCAGACCAACCAAAAGAAAACATTTGTATTATTTATCTTCGTCAGTCTTTTTCTCAATGTTAGTATCTTCTTTTTTCTCTTCTTCGGTCATTCCTCGTTTGAATGACTTAATGCCTTTAGCCATATCTCCCATCAATTGGGGAATCTTTCCACGGCCAAATAAAAGAAGTACAATAACTAGTACTATAAGAAGTTGCCATATAGATGGTGTCATAATCATTTTCTCCTATAAATAAACGCTCATAGCGTAAAAGACGAAAAAAATAAATCTTTGATTTAGAAGAAGATGCGGGGTAAAAAATAGTTTTTATTAATGTATTATGGTTAAAATTGCTTAATTTTCAGTGATAAAATCATCAATATTTTCCTCATCTTCATTTTCATTATTAATAGTGTTAAAATCTTCGTTTTTTGCCAATTCACTAATAGTTGTAATTGCTGATTTTTTTTCTAAAAATCCACTGGCCTTAAGTTCATTTTTATCTGGTAGGTTAGCAATATCATCTATTTCAAAATGTTCTAAAAACATATCAGTTGTTGCCCATAAAACAGGCTTTCCAGGAATATTTTTTCTACCTTTCGGCTTAATCCAACCAATTTCCAATAAATGATCTATCGATCCTCTGCCCATCTGAACTCCTCTGATGTTTTCAATTTCTGATCTTGTTATTGGTTGTTGATACGCAATAATAGCTAAAGTCTCAAGCGCAGCTCTAGATATTCTTCTTTTTTGTTTTTTAAAGATAGTTAACTCATCAGATAAATCACCAGAAGTTCTAAATGACCATTTTGAACCTGTTTTTACTAAATTAATACCCCTGTCTAAATAAAAATTCTTTAAATTTAACAAATACTCTTTTAGTTTATTTTTTTCTCTAATTTTATCTTTTAAATCATCTTCCAATACAGGCTCATTGGATGCAAATAGAATAGCTTCAATGATTTTGATGTCTCTATTTATTATCATTGTTTTCTAGATTTAAGAAAAATATTTCCAAATGTTTCATTTTGCTTCACATCAATAAAACCATTTTTCGCAAGCTCCAATGATGCTACAAAATTTGATGTGATAGAAGATTTATTTATAATTTGATTCTGTCCAAATTTGGGAATCAAGTTCATAAAATTTGTCCATTCAGTAATAGAACCAAAAATACCCTTTAATCTTTGGATTGCTTGATCTACTGAATATAATTCTGACGGATTTATGGTTAAATGATTAATTTGTTCATTTTTTTTAAGAATCAGTGAATAAGAGTTTAATAAATCATACATAGATGAAGTATAGGTGATATTATATTTTATATTTATTCCTTCTGTTGAACCTCCATAAAATACATCTCTGCCAATCAATGGTTTGGAATATAGTTTTTTTGATATTTTTTGCATAGCCTCCAGTCTTTGTAATTGATATCGTAAAGCTTCTTCTAATTCCTCAGGGGTATATTCTTCAGTTGTCTCATCTTTAGGCAGTAATAATCTTGATTTTAGATATGTTAACCACGCAGCCATAACTAAATAGTCTGCGGCAATTTCTAAGTGAATGGTACTATAATTCTCAATAAATTTTAGATATTGTTCAGCTAAATCTAGAATAGATATTTCTGATAAATCAACCTTCTGTTTTCTGGATAATTCTAATAGAAGATCTATTGGACCTTCATATCCATTCAATAATATATAAAATTGACTGTCTTTGTATGATGATGTGTTATTTTCCTCAGAAAACATGATTTTATTATAAATTTTAATAACGATTCGGTTAGTACATTAATTTAAATTTTGTGCATTTATAATTAAACATTTTCGTAAAAAATTTAAGTGCATTAAACAATAATCCGAAGCTAGGATTCGTGTAGAAAAATTTTTATAAAGTAGAATATATTCATTACCCAAATCACTATTAAAAACAACAATAAAGAAATCATCAATTTTAAGAGATAAATCGTTAATATGATTGTTATTTTTATTTGTCATAAAATCAAATTTTTCTTTCACTAAATAGTAATCACTTGAAGAAAATATCTGGATAGAATATTCAAGGAAAGGATCGTTTATTATCTCTACATTTTGGATCTTTTCGTCATTAAGATGTAAAGATTTCTTATCTTTATTCATCACTTCCTTACCCCCTTTATCATCTGGTATAATATAAAATGATCCGATAAATTCAGGCACAGTAAAAAAATGTTGTTTTAAATTCATAAATAATAGAATTAAAATCACTATTAATGAAAAGATAAATAGAAACATAAATAAATATTTATTTAAATTAATTGATTTTTTTTTAAAAATTCTTTTTTTTATCATCACATATTTTCATATGCTTCAATACCAATGATAGTAAAAGCTCTTTTCACAACTATTCTAAATGACTCAATCCATAATAATTTAGTCAAAGTTTTTTTTGTATTTTCTAAATCTAACATTCTTAAACTTTGATCTTCTTTTCCCATATTCCAGAATGAATGAAAGCTTGAGGATAAATCTTCTAAATAATTAGTAATTCTATGAGGTTGTTTAAAAAGAGAAGTTTGATTTAATAAGTAAGGCCATGAGAGGAGTTTTAGTATTATTTCCCATTCATATTTACTTAATAAAGAATAATCGAATTCATTAAATTTATTTTTAAAATTTTTAAATTCCTTAAATGTTTTTGACTTATTAATGACTGAAGAAGCTCTAGCATAAGCATATTGACAATAAAAAACTGGATTGTCTTTATTTTTTTCTATCACTTTATCCATATCAAAATCCATTGGCGTTTCACTTTTTGATGAAATCATAAAATATCGCAATGGATCCTTTCCTACTTTTTTTACAATTTCATTGAGAGTAATAAAATTACCTTCTCGTTTAGACATTTTTAAAAAATTCTTATCTTTGATAAGACGAACAATTTGACAAACATACACTTCTAAGTATTTTGGGTTGTCAGAAATAACTTCTGTTAAAGATTTCATTCTTTTTATGTAACCAATATGATCTGCCCCCCAGATATTAATTAAATGAGTGTAATTTCTTAAATATTTATCATAATGATATGCGGCATCGTTTGCAAAATAGGTCCATTCTCCACCAACTTTCTTAAAAGGACGGTCTCTATCATCTGTAAAATTACTTGATCTAAAAAGCAATTGCTTTCTAGGTTCCCAATCAGCTGAATCATCTCCTTTTGGTTTTTCCAGAAATCCTTCATATAAAAGGTCTTTATCTTTTAAGATGGAAAATACTTTATCAATAATTTTATTTTCAACAATTGTTGATTCATAGGTAAATTGATCAAAACTAATATTAATAGACTTTAAATCTAATTTAATAGATTTAACCAATTCTTTTATTGCAAATCCTTCAAAAAATTTTTTTCTTTCAACTTCTTTAATTTTCAACCACTTGTCATTATCTGAATCTGCTATTAGTTTTGCAATAGGTATTAAATATTCACCTGGATATTCTTCAGGAGAAATTTCTATTTTAACCCCAAAAATTTGTTGATATCTCTTATACAAAGAATTGCCAAGAATATTGATTTGAGAGCCAGCATCATTAACATAATATTCTCTTGTAACTTTGTGCCCCGTGGCTTGAAGTATCGAGGCTAATGCATCGCCTAAAACAGCTCCTCTGATATGTGCAATATGAAGCGGTCCAGTTGGGTTAGCTGATACAAATTCAATGTTAATTTTATCATTATTTCCTGAAACGTTATTACCGTAATTATTTGGATGAGATAATAAAAAAAATAATTTTTTTATAATAAAATCTTCTTCAAAAAAAATATTAATAAATCCAACTTTTGTAATTTCAATTTTTTTAACATATTCAAAATTAATAATATTTTTATGAATATTTTTTCTCAAATCATAATCATTCTTATTGAGTTGTGAGTTCAATAAAATAAATAAATTTGTTGAAACTTCTCCTTGTTTTGATTTAGAAAGATAGTCAATGGTCAAGTTGTCCTTTTTAAAATCTTGATTGACAATATTGTTTTTTATTAAATTATCAATTACGTCTAATAAGTCTTTTTTTAAAATACTTATATAATCATTCATAGATTGATTTATAAAGTTTAGACGCGTAACGATCTGTCATTCCTGAAATATAATCACAAACAATACGGTTTTCACTTTCTTCTTTTTTTTGTATTGACCAGTCTTTGGGCAACTTATCAAAGTTTATTAGATAATATTTAAATAATTTTGTAATAATATTTTCGACTTCATTTCTTTTTTGTTTTAATTTTGAATGATTATATACATTGTCATATAAAAAATTTTTTATCAAAACACAGTCTTTTTTCATTTTTTCAGACATCGTTATTAAAAAAGTCTTACTTTTAAAAACATCATTAATGTCCTTAATATTATTATTTATAATATTTTTATTTGAATTTAATATAATGTCATTAACCATTTTTGATATACTAGTTCTAAGCAACTGATATGTAGTTAAGGATTCATCTATGTCTTTATATAATCTATTTATATTTCTGATAATTTCATCAAAATAACTAATTTCTTTAAGCGAATCCAAACTAATTAATCCAGCTCTTAATGCATCCTCAACATCATGATTATTGTAAGCTATGTCATCAGAGATTGATGCTATTTGGGATTCTAAATGAGGACTGTGATTTAAGTGTAAATTGTAAATTTTGTTGAAATTTGATGTATGATAAGGAACATCATTAACAATTAATCCATTATGTTTAGCAATTCCCTCCAAACTCTCCCAAGTTAAATTCAAACCATTAAAATTAGGATGTCTTCGTTCTATATGAGTGATGACTCTTAGTGTTTGATCATTATGTTTAAAACCACCAAAGCTTTCCATAGATTCATTAAGAGCCTTTTCACCATTATGACCAAATGGTGGATGTCCTAAATCGTGAGCAAGCGAAACAACTTCTCCCAAATCCTCATTAAGCTTCATTGCTCTGCATAATGATCGGGTTATTTGAGCTACCTCTAATGAATGTGTGAGTCTAGTTCTATAATAATCGCTGTCACTTTCTATAAAAACTTGGGTTTTATGTTTAAGTTTCCTAAAAGAGCTAGAATGTATGATTCGATCTCTATCTCTTTCAAAAGGAGTGCGTTTTGTTTCTTCATTGAATTCTTCATGAAAACGTCCTCTTGAGTTTTGAGGGTCAGCAGATAATATATGTGCCATAAAAAGATTTAATTGGTCTAAAAATACCTTATATTATCTATTAATATAAAATTATAGTATTTATGAAAAATAAAATTGAAATAACAGAAGATGCTCAAAATTATATTGATGATTTAATAAAAAAAGATGAATCAGATTACTTCCGTATTACTGTGCTTGGGGGTGGATGTGCTGGTTTTCAGTACAAATTTGATTTTGATAAGAAAAAAAATGATGATGATATCTTAATTAAAACAAATAAAATTTCTGTATTAATAGATAAAATTTCCTTAGGTTTAATCAATGGATCAAAAATAGATTATGTTGATGAATTGATAGGATCGTCATTTAAAGTAACTAACCCAAAAGCATCATCTTCATGTGGTTGTGGAACTTCATTTTCTTTATAATTAATGAAAATTGCAACTTGGAATGTAAATTCTGTTAATGCACGAATTGAACATTTAGTAAAATTTATTAAAAAAGATCAATCAGATATTTATTTGATTCAGGAATTAAAATGTATCAATGAATCTTTTCCCTATCAAGAAATAGAAAAACTTGGGTACATAAGTTATGTGGAGGGTCAAAAAGCTTGGAATGGCGTAGCCATTTTAAGTAAAAAAAAATTAAAGATTCTTAATAGAAAATTACCAACATTTAATGAAGATGTGCAATCTAGGCTTTTGGAAACAGAAATTAAAATAAATAAAATTAAAAAACCAATCAAATTGTTCTGTATTTATTTGCCTAATGGTAATCCAATTGAGACTGAAAAATTTGATTATAAAATTAAATGGATGAATAAATTTAATGAGTATATCTTGAATCTTTATGAGAAGAATAATCCAATTATCATTGGAGGAGATTTTAATGTAATACCCACAGATGAAGATGTGTATTCACCTGAAAATTTTAAAAATGATGCTTGTGCCCATCCAAAGACAAGAGAGCAATACAGAATATTGATAAATAAAGGATTTACAGATGCTGTAAAATTTTTTTTAGATGGAAAAACCAATTGGACATTTTGGGGATATAGAGGTGGAGGATGGCAAAAGGGTAACGGACTTAGAATAGATCATTTTCTAACTACTCCTGAAATAACAGATTTAATTAAAGAAGTTAAAATTAATAGAGAACCCAGAGGTTGGGAAAAAGCGTCAGATCATACTCCGGTAACTTTAGAAATTAGAGATTAATTAAATACTAATTAGTATTAAAAAAATTAGTTTATTAGTTGATAAATAATAATATTTCATAATTTTTAGATATCAGCATATACATGAGTTTCACTTTTTGCACCAGGCTGAGTTACAGCACCTTCATAAGCCGGTCCAACTGTTTGAGCGTATTTCCATATTGAACCAGAATTATGGTTAGTTTTACGTGGCTTCCATTCACTTTTACGTTTTTGTATTTCTTCATCACTTAAATTTACATTAATTTCCCCTTTAATGGCATCAATAAATATCTCATCTCCATCTTTAAGTAATCCTATCATGCCTCCAACAGCTGCTTCTGGACCTACATGACCTATACAGAAACCTCTTGTCCCTCCTGAAAATCTTCCATCAGTTATTAGAGCTACTGTATCTCCAAGACCTTGACCATAAATTGCTCCTGTTGTTGAGAGCATTTCTCTCATGCCTGGTCCACCTTTTGGTCCTTCATATCTTATAATTACTGCATCCCCGGCTTTGATTTCATTTTTTAAAACAGCTGTAAGAGCATCTTCTTCACAATCAAAACATTTTGCTTTGCCATTAAAAATTAATTTGTTCAGACCTGCTATTTTAGAAATACAACCATCCTCAGCAAGATTCCCCCAAAGGCCCACAACAGAACTATGTTCGCTAAGAGGTTTGTCACAAGAATAAACGACATCTTGATTTTTTGGAACAATAGTTGTTTTATGATTTTCAGCAATTGTATTTCCTGTTGTAGTAATACAGTCTCCATTAATAAATCCTCCATCAAGAAGTGATTTAATTACTACAGGAACACCACCTACATCATACAAATCTTTAGCAACATATTTGCCTCCTGGAGACATATCTCCAATGTATGGAGTTTTTTGATAAATTTCCACAACGTCTCTTAATGAAAATTTAATGCCAGCTTCATTAGCAATAGCTGGTAAGTGAAGAGCGGCATTTGTAGACCCGCCTGTTGCAGCAACTACTACCGCCGCATTTTTTAATGAATCTAAAGTTACAATATCTCGTGGACGTATATTTTTTGAAATCAAATTCATTACTGCTTTTCCACTTTCTATGCCGTATTTGTCTCTTTCCTCATATATAGCTGGAGTCATTGCAGAATTTGTAAGAGCAAGTCCCAAAGCTTCAGATATGCATGCCATTGTATTTGCGGTAAATTGTCCACCACAAGAGCCTGCAGATGGACAAGCAACCTGCTCTATCTCTTTTAAATCATTGTCTGATATTGTGCCTGCTGCATGTTTGCCAACTGCTTCAAACACATCAACAATAGTAACATCTTCTCCCTTATATTGACCTGGAAGAATTGAACCGCCATAAATAAATACTGAAGGAACGTTAAGTCTAACCATAGCCATCATTAGGCCAGGTAACGATTTATCACAGCCAGCTAAGCCTACTAAACCATCATAACAATGACCACGCACAGAAAGTTCAACACTATCCGCAATAATTTCACGACTAACAAGAGATGATTTCATTGCTTCATGACCCATAGCAATTCCATCTGTAACAGTGATTGTTGTAAATTCCCTTGGAGTACCTCCACTTTCTTTAACTCCAATTTTAACTGATTGAGCTTGCCTACCAAGAGTAATATTGCAAGGTGCTGATTCATTCCATGTTGTTGCAACACCTATAAATGGTTGATAAATTTCTTCTTCAGTTAAGCCCATAGCATAGTACATTGAGCGATGTGGCGCACTTTTGGAACCAACGCTAACATACCTGCTTGGTAATTTGGACTTAATATTTGATCCTTTGTCTGACATAATTATCTATTAATAGTATCAATGATTTGATCAATTTTTTCAATAGAAGATTTAATATCTATTGATTGTTTTTTAAACTTTTCAATAACTTCTTCAGATGCATTATTCATAAAAGCTGAATTTTTTAGTTTATTTTCTAGTTTATTAAAATTGCTTATTTCTTTTTGTTTTTTTATTTGTAATTTTTCAATTTCTTTTTTTGCATCAACAATGTTTTTGAGAGGTATTGTCAGTGTAGTTTTTTCTACAACAAGATAAGCAGCTCCTATAATCTTATTTGATTTTTCTTCAAATGATATCCTATTTAATTTTAACAATCTTTTTAGTTCATTTTCATAACTATGTAGAAATTTGATGAAATCTTTGTCATTATTCGAAAAATTAATATCTATCAGTTCCTTATAAGGAACATTTAACTCTGACCTAAAGTTTCTAACTGTTGAAATAACTTGAATCAATTTTTTGAAATATATTTGAGATGCATTAAATTGATTATTTATTTGAAATTTTGTAAATAATTCATTCATTAAAAAACTACTGTCTTTGTTTATAAAAGACCATAATCTTTCAGTAATAAAAGGCATAATGGGATGAGCCATTTTTAAAATTTGAACAAAAACCCAAATTGCAACTTTTTTCGTTTCTTCAGTTTCTTTAGAGCTATTTTGAAAATGTATTTTGGCAAATTCAATATACCAGTCACAATAAGTATGCCAAATAAAATGATACATAACATTTGCTATTTCATGAAATAAATACTTAGAAATATATTCCTGAATCAGTTTAAATGTTAAGGAGAGTTCATTTATTATCCATTGATTCAAAGAATGTTGAATTGAAGAAGTATTAAGATTGTTGTCAAATTTACAATCATTAAGAAATAAAAAATTAGCAGCGTTCCAAATTTTATTAGTAAAAGATTTATATCCTTTAATTCTTGATTCAGACAATTTAACATCACGTCCAGGATTCAAAAGAGCTGTAAGGGTAAATCTTAAAGTGTCTGCACCATATTTGTCTAGCAACTCTAAAGGATCAATAATATTTCCTTTCGACTTAGACATTTTTTGTCCTTTTTCATCACGAATAAGTGGATGTATATAAACTTCTTTAAAAGGCGTTTCTTTCATAAAATAAGAACCCATCATCATCATACGAGCAACCCAAAAAAATATAATGTCAAATCCAGTTACTAAAACATTTCCTGGATAAAATCTTTCTAACTCATAACTTTTTTTGGGCCAGTCCAATGTTGAAAAAGTCCATAAAGCTGAAGAAAACCAAGTGTCCAATACATCAACTTCTTGTGTAAGTTTTGTTTCTTTTTTATAAAATGTTATTGCTTGCTTAGTTGCTTCTTCTTTTGATAAAGCAACAAATACTTTCCTATCAGGTCCATACCAAGCAGGAATTTGATGACCCCACCATAATTGTCTAGAAATACACCAAGGTTGAATATTTTCCATCCAATTAAAAAAAGTTTTTTCCCATTGTTTGGGAACAAACTTTGTTTTTTCATTTTTCACTGATTTTATTGGATCAATTGATAATCTTTTTGCATCGCAAAACCATTGATCTGTTAACCAGGGTTCTATAACAACACCTGATCGATCTCCATAAGGTACAACCATTATCTGATTTTCTTCTTTAATAAGTAAATCAAGTGATTTTAACTCTTTTAGAATTTTATTGCGTGCTTCGTATCTATCCATACCTTGAAATCTGTTAGGTACATTTTCATTAAGCTTGGCTTGTTTATCAAAGATGTTAATGAACTCTAAATTATTTTTTTTACCTATTTCAAAATCATTAAAATCATGTGCTGGGGTAATTTTAACTGCACCAGAACCTTTTTCAGGATCCGCATATTCATCTCCTATTATTTCAACTTTCCTGTCAGTTAAAGGAAGGTTGCAATGCTGGCCAATATATTTTTTATATCTTTCATCTTTAGGATGAACGGCAACAGCTGTGTCTCCAAGCATTGTTTCTGGTCGTGTTGTGGCTACTGTTATAAAATTATCATTATCTATTGGATATTTAATATGCCATAGATGCCCTTCTTGTTCTCTTTGATCCACCTCTAAGTCAGATACAGCTGTTAATAGTTTCGGATCCCAATTAACTAACCTTTTGTCCTTATAGATAATATTATCATTATAAAGCTCCACGAATACTTTTTTAACTGCTGTAGAAAGGCCCTCATCCATAGTAAATCTTTCTCGTGACCAGTCTGCTGATGATCCTAAACGACGTAATTGATTGCTTATTTTATCTCCTGAAACTTTTTTCCATTCCCATACTTTTTCAATAAATTTTTCTCTTCCAAGATCTTTTCTATCAATATTTTTTCTTTGTAACTCTCTTTCAACCACCATTTGAGTGGCTATTCCTGCATGATCAGTCCCAGCTTGCCATAACACTTCTTTGCCTTTCATACGATTATACCTGATAAGGATATCTTGAATGGTAAAGGTTAGTGCATGGCCCATATGCAAACTACCGGTTACATTAGGTGGAGGCATCATTATACAATAAGTGTCAGAATTTTTTACTGGTTTAAAACATCCTGATTCTTCCCAGTTTTTATAAATAGAATGTTCTAACTTCTTAAAATCAAATTGTTTTTCTAACGACATAAAATATTTTATTTTTTCTTAAAATATTTATCTAAATAATTAGGGATATTTTTATCCAACCATTCGTCAAAATGATCTTTAAAAATTTCTGATATTTTCTGATTTAAAATTTCTTTTACTTCTTCTTTTTTAAGGAATTGATTTTCCAAAATATCGATCGTCCCATCTTCATTTACTAATTTATTTAAAATCAATATATCATCATCTTTTTGAGATTCTGACTTATCATCTTCCTCAATTGCCTTTCTTATGATGTTTAATGTATTTTTAATCGATTGTTGATCAGGCATCTTTACGTCTAACTTATATCTCAAGCTTTCTATATTTTAAATGCTTAATTTATAACAGGAAGATAATTTTCAAAAGTATTTAGAAGAGTCCCCTCTAAAGATTTTATCTTAAAATAATTTATAAGATAATTTTTTTTGGAATCTAAATAATCCACACTACTTAATAAAAGATTGCCTTCTTCTTCAATTAAATCCGTTATTGTTTTGGTTCCGAAATCGTACTCTTGTTTTAAACTTTCTAAAGCTGTTTGACTTGCTTGTATCACAGCTGAATTGCTGTTCATTTTAGCTTCACTTATTTTAAAATCCTTATAGGCATTAGAAATTAGAATTTTTAAATCCTCTTTGTAATCTTCAAAATTAAGTTCAGCTTGAAGTATCTGAGATTGATATTTTCTAATGTTAGAATTTTTGATACCTTGCTGATAGATTGGTATTGTTAATGTTAATGCAACAGATCCTTTAGTAGTTTCAGTTCCATCATCAATCCTTCCTCCATCTGAATATTCTGCGGAACCCACGATGTCAATATTAGGTTGTTTTGTTTTTTTTTCTTTTAATAATAAAATTTCTTTATTCTTAGTATCATTAATTAACAATTTAAGAATTAAATTATTATTCATTGCAGTTTTTAAAACAGAAGAAAGTGTAATCGAAGATTCAATATCTATAACATCTTCTAAATTTACAGGTTCCAATCCAGCAATGGTTTGGAAGCTTTTTTTACTAATTTCAACATTTTGTTCTGCTGCAAATAAATTAGCTGAAGCAATCGCAGAAAATGATTCAGCTTTTTGTAGATCATATAAAGTTGAGGATCCTAAATCAAATTTAGTCTTGGTTATTTCCAATGCTTTAGAAACAGATTCAAAATTTTTTTCAGTTGCTTCAAGTGATTTTTCATAATTTATGACAGTCAAATATCCGGTAATTGCATCTAAAATCAGATCTTGAATTATAATCTTGAAATTAATAACTTCATTGTCAAATAAAATTTTTGATCTATCTATTTCAAGATCATTATATCCTGCATCAAACAAATTTTGAGTGATGCTAAGTTTATATTTATCAGTAAAAGTCTCAGGTGTTGTGGTAGAAGTGGTTGTTTGAGATTCAGCATTAGAATACGTGCCTGTAATTGTACTTGTTATTGTTGGTAATTTGGCTCCATAAGCGCTTTCAATAAATTCCTTTGATTCAATTAGCTTTTCTAAACCTATTTTCACCTTGGGATTATTTTGTACGGTACTTTCAATAGTCTCATCAACGTCAATAGAAAATGATTTGAATGAAAAAAAAATAATCACAAACAAAACAATAAATTTAAACATTAAAAAACGAACTTTGTTTCAATGTTATATAATTCGTATTTGGTAAAAACATCAAATAGAAAGTCACTTGTATAAGCATTGTCATTATTAGTAATTTTATATGCCTTGCAAAGATGAGGATTTATTTTCTTAATCATAATAATTTTTCCAGATTTGGAACTTACTTGATTCTTTATAGTATTTAATACTTCTCTTATTGGAGTATCAATAAATATAATATCGTATGGTGATTCATTGATAAAACCTTTTTGAAAAGGAACATTTACAATTGTTGTATTTTTTATATTTAAATTATTAATGTTCTCTTCAATTTTAGAAATAAAATTTATCTCATTCTCTATTATTATCAATTCTTTGCACAAACTTGAAAGAATGACTGAGACGAAACCTGTCATCCCTCCTATATGTAAAATTTTATCTTGTTTACTAATCTCAGCACTATGAACTAATTGAGCTATATGAAGATTTTTTAAATAACCTCGATTTGAACTTAATTCTGCATCCAAATCATTGTATGAATTTTTTTTTATTTCTTCAGGAAGAAAATCTTCTTTCTTTATATTTTTAAATAATTCCAATATTGTTGGATTGTTAATTTTATTTGGTCTTAATTGATTTTCAACCATTAATTCTCGAGCTTTTTGAAAATTAAAATTCATTATGATTACCTGGAAATCTAAAATCTTGCTTATAATGTTATTTGTTTCATATTCAAATATTTAAACTATCATAGTTTAGTATCTCACTTAAATACCTATAATATGTGATTAATTGACTAAACGACCATAAATCATTATTGATCTTTCAGCATTGACTGGCTCGGTGGCAGAGTGGTTATGTAGGGGCCTGCAAAGCCTTGCACAGCGGTTCGATTCCGCTCCGAGCCTCCAGAATATTCTTGTTTTTTTAACTTTTTTTCACTATTTGAATTATTTGTTTCCCCAGTAGCTCAGTTGGTAGAGCAAACGACTGTTAATCGTTGGGTCGCTGGTTCGAGCCCGGCCTGGGGAGCCATTTTATTCCCTCCATATTGGCCTTGTTAAGCAAGTTGCCCCTCCTTCTGCTTTTATGCAAAGTTCATTTCCTGAAAATAAATTTATTATGCATCCTGATTTGTTTAGTAATTCGATAGTTTTTGGATAACCTTTCATAGCAACTATATTTCGAGGAGATAAAGCTAAAATATTTACAGATAAAGTGTTGCTATTAAAATACTCATCTTCAGGTATTTCCATCAATTCAATATTTTGATTTTTTAAAATATTAATTACGTTTTCTGGCAATAAAGATAAACATCCAATAGCTAGATCATAATCTAACATTGAAATCAAAGACATGAGGTGAAAACATGAATCTCCACTATTATATTGAGGTAATTTTATCGGAATTAATTTAACATTATGAAAATTTAAAATATTATTAAGCTGATTAATTCCATCTTTATTTGTTCTGTAACTTTCTCCAACAATTAATGTCTTATCATTAATCCATAAACAATCCCCTCCTTCAACTGTTCCGTTATTTATAACCTTACCTATAATTGGAATTTTTTCTTCATTATAAAAGTTAGTATGTTCTTCTGTTTCTTTTTTTCTCAAATTTTTACCCATATTCAATATTATCGCTCCATCGTTAAGAACCAATGATGGGTCATGGGTAAAAATAGAATCACACAACTCTTCATTTTCATTAGTTAGTTTTAAATCAACTATTTCTGCTCCTGAATTTTTTATTATTCTATAAAATTCATTATAATTTTGATTTAGAATTTCTTGGTTTAACGGAGATGTATAATTCCATTTTTGCAAATCAACTTTTGACATAAAATTTTGCGGCCTCTTCATTAAAACTTTTTTTAACTGCGAAACCATGTTCTGTGCGCCAAACTTACTCATATCAACTTTTTACAATCATCAATTGATTAAAGCTAGTAGTATAGCTAGGGGAGACTTTTTCTCTTCGCATCTGCCACCCTTTCTTTATTCCCTCTGCCGCAAGTCTTAATGTTGAACTACCATAGCGGTAATTAATTTCATCCAACGATTTCATCAAAGAATCAGATCTCGGTCTATCATAATCCAATAAACCGCGCACAGATGATGAATTGTGCAATTCATATAAAATTATTCCAGCTTTTTTATAACGATAACCCTTCCTATATATGCTTTGAATTCCTCCCACAGCTCTTTTAACTATTAATTTGCTGTCGCTTGTTGGGTAATCAAGCTGCAATTTTATAGAATTTGAATACTGCTTTTCTTTTTTATTAAAATGATTAGTGAGAACAAATACACTCATAGACTGGGCTATTAAATCTTCTTCTCTTATCTTTTCTGCCGCTCTTGAGGCATAGTTAGCTATTGACTTTTTCAACTCTTCAATTTTTTCAATTGGACGACTAAAAGACCGGGAAACACAACAACTCTTTTGAGGACTAGGCAATAATTCTACTCCTAAACAGGAAACGCCGTTCAACTCTATTTGAATTCTCTCTCCAACAACCCCCATATTTTTTCTCACCCAACCCCTGTCTAAAAGTTTAAATTGCTTCGCATTGCTTACATCATATTTTTTTAGAAATTTTGATAAACTTCGCCCTATTCCCCACACTTCTTCAATTTCAGTTTCTTGCAATGCCTCATTAATTTTTTCCTTCTCTTTCAAAATACACACCCCTTCATAAGAATTATTTTTTTTCGCAAGGTGATTAGCTATTTTTGAAAGTGTTTTAGTCGAACCGACACCAATACTAACAGGAATGCCGACCCACTGTTTGATTGTTTTCCTAATATGTTTGCAATACGTTAATAATTCATAGTTTTTAAAGCCTTTAAGACTTAAAAACGCTTCATCAATAGAGTAAATTTCAACATCTGGAGAAAAACCTAAAAGAATTTCCATAACCCGTTGGGACATATCGCCGTATAGAGCATAATTTGATGAGAATACTTTCACATTATTTTTTTTTATAAAGTTTCTTACCTTAAAGTAAGGCTCCCCCATCTTAATCCCTAAAGCCTTTGCTTCTGTTGAGCGTGTAATGATGCAACCATCATTGTTTGATAAAACAACAATGGGTTTGCCTAATAATTTGGGGTTAAACACCCTCTCACACGACGCATAAAAAGAATTGCAATCTATTAGAGCAATAGATTGTTGGAGTGATTGATGGTTAATTGGAAGTTGTCTCATGAATTATATAAGTGACAACCCCCCAAATAAAACATTCCATTTCTTCCTTTACTTCAATGCTAGGATAATCATCGTTAGCAGAAGCAAGAAAAAGTGATTTTTCTTTTTTCTTTAATTTTTTAACCGTTAAATCGCCAAAAATAGAGGCTATGACAATGTTATTGTTTTTAGGCACAATGCTGCGGTCAACAATTAATAAATCACCAGAATAAATGTTTGCACTTGTCATTGAAGAACCGCTTGTTTTAACAATAAATGTAGCTGCTGGATGTTTTATTAGATATTCATTCAAATCTAGCTTATTTTCCATATAATCTGTTGCTGGAGATGGAAAACCAGCTGAGACTTTATCCAAAAAAACTGGTGTATTTATCTGAGTATTTTTAATTATACTAAAAAGATCAAGATTTTTATACTTAGACATTATATTTAAAAATTATAATAATTTATTGAAAAACAATAATTTTATTAATTACTTTAATATTTTGTTCTACTTTTGTTCTACTTTATTAAAATTATAAAGAAAGTCAATGAAAATGAATGGGAATGTAGAAGAAAAATTATCTTTGATGGGCTACCATTAATTTATTTTCAACTCTTAAGCTGTACCGCGACAAACTAAAGCAGAAAATCCAATAACACATAGCAATAAATATATACCCTTCAAAAGGAAAGCCCATCCAGTCAGGGTTTGCTTGACTTGTAAATACAGCTAATAATAAATCCATAAGACTAATAATAGCTACAAGAGTTGTATCCTTAAATAAACCAATAAATGTATTAACTATTCCGGGTATAACGATACGAAGTGCTTGTGGCATAATAATAAGACCCATCATTCTCCAATATCCAAGACCTACCGCCTGAGCTGCTTCATACTGGCCTTTTGGAAGAGCTTGAAGCCCCCCTCTTACAACTTCAGCCATATAAGCACCACCGAATATCGTTAATCCAACAATACATCTTAGTAGAGTATCTATATCAACTCCTTGAGGAACAAATAAAGGAAACATAACTGAAGCAAAAAACAAAACAGTAATAAGAGGTATTCCTCTCCAAAACTCAATAAACATTATGCATAAAGCTCTTACAACCGGCAATTGTGAACGTCTGCCTAGAGCTAATACGATTCCTAGAGGTAAGGCAAAAACAATTCCAATTCCACCTAATAAGAGAGTTAAGAAAGCGCCCCCCCATTTGTGCGTAGGAATATGGTGTAATCCTAAAGTTTCATTTCCAGATAAAAGAAAAAAAGCAATGATTGGATAGCCAACAAAAAGAAATATTCCAATGTAATGTTTCTTTTTAAAATTAGGTATAAAGAATAAAGCTATAGATATAGCTAAAATAATAAATGTTAAATTGACCCTCCATTGTTCAGCGTCAGGATAAAAACCATAAGAAAAAAAATTGAACCATACTTTAATATAAAGCCAACAAGCTCCGGCTCTATATTTTACTTTATTTTCATCATACCATTCACAAACAGTTCGATCTTCACCACTCCATACAGCATCAATAATGCCCCATTGAACAATAGGAGGAATGATTGAATATAAAATATAAATCCCAAGTAAGGTAAATAAAGAATTATACCACGTTGAAAATAAATTACCCTTAATCCAACCAATAGTGCCTATGCTGGCAATGGGTGGTTTTCTCTTTTCAATAATTTGTTTTTTTTCCATATTATCGATCTTTCAATGCCATCACACTATTGTACCAGTTCATAAGTAATGAAATAGTTAAACTTAAAGATAAATAAACTGACATAGTCATAAACAATATTTCTACAGCTTGACCTGTTTGCATTAACGCAGTTCCAGCAAATACATGGACTAAATCAGGGTAAGCAATTGCAACAGCAAGGGATGAATTTTTAGTAAGATTTAAATACTGGCTAGTTAAAGGTGGTATGATAACTCTCATTGCTTGTGGTATAATAATTAACCGCAAAATTTGACCTTGTGTCAAACCTACTGCTGAAGCAGCTTCTTTCTGACCTTTGCTAATTGCTAATATTCCTGAACGTACATTTTCAGCAATAAATGCAGCTGTATATAAAGATAAGGCTAGAAGTAATGCTACAAGTTCAGGAATAAGCCTAATGCCTCCTTTAAAATTAAATCCTTTCAAAACAGGTTGTTCAAGAGTGATAGGAAAATTATAAATAAAAGAAATTATTACAAAAGGGATAATTAAAATTGCTAAAGAAAAATACAAAATTGGAAATTGTTTTCCTGTTAAATTCTGTCTTTTCTTTGACCATAGGTAAATAATTATAATTACAATAATTGAGAATAAACCTGCCAACAATAAATAATTAAATCCATTTTCAGGAACAGGTCTTGATAAAAATAATCCTTTTAAATTTAATAAAAAGTGATCATTAAAATTGATACTATTTTTAGCTCTTGGTAAAATTCGTAATACTGCATGATACCAAAAAAATATCTGAAGAAGTAATGGAATGTTTCTTAAAGCTTCAATATAAAAACCACAAAATCTTGATACTAACCAATTATCCGATAGTCTTCCAACGCCAACTAGGAAACCGATTATTGTAGCAAGAAAAATTCCTAAAACAGCTACTAAAATTGTGTTTAATAAACCGACAAAAAAAGCATTGATATATGTATGTGCGGCTGTATGGTCTATAAAGGGCAGATAGCCGATATCAAACATGGAAGTTTCTGATAAGAAACCAAACCCATGAGAAATACCATTGGCCTTCATATTGGTTGCAGTATTGCTTACGATCCAACCTAAGAACGCAACAACAAGAAACATTACAATTGATTGGACAACAATTGATCTAAATTTACCGCTTTGAAAAATATCTTGTTTAGGGGGTTTTATAATATCTGTTCTTACATTCATTTTAGATCGCAAAAAAAATATGCTCGGCTATTATACCGAGCATATATAAAATTTAAAATAGTATTCTAATGCTTATCTAATAGGTGGTGCGTATAAAAGACCGCCATCCTTCCAACCAGCATTAGGTGAACCTGCTCTTGCTAAAGCAAGAGGAGTATTTGCACCAACATGACGTTCGTACATTTCTCCGTAGTTACCTACTTCGAAAAGAGCCCAATAAGCCCAGTCTTTTTCTAGACCTAAATGTCCTCCTGTATCACCTTCAACACCAAGGATTCGCTTCACTTCAGGAGTTTGACTTGTGTCTCCCACTATGGTTTTAACAGCGTCTCCGCCTGCCAAACCTAGTTCATCCCAAGTGATTAAAGCATTAAGTACCCAGAATACAATATCACTCCAAGGTTCGTCACCTTCACGAGTAACTGGACCTAGAGGTTCTTTTGAAATAGTTTCTCCAAGAACCATATGTTCATCTGGTTGAGCAAGCTTAGTTCTTTGTGCCGCTAGACCTGATTTATCTGTTGTATGAACGTCACAACGACCAGAATCATAAGCTGCAATAACTTCATCAGCTTTTTCAAAAACAACCGGCTCATAGCTCATACCATTAGCTCTAAAATAATCAGCTAAGTTAAGCTCAGTTGTTGTACCTGTGTTAACACAAACACTAGCTCCATCTAGTTCAAGAGCGCTTGTAACTCCAAGTGCTTTTGGAACCATGAAACCTTGTCCATCGTAAAAATTAACACCATTAAAAGTTAAACCAATTTTTGCATCACGAGATAAAGTCCAAGTAGTGTTTCTTGAAAGAATATCATATTCGCCTGCAGTTAACTTTGTAAAACGTTCTTTTGCAGATACTGGAAAGTATTCAACTTTTTCATCTCCACCTTTGCCGAAAATAGCAGCTGCAACAGCACGACATACGTCTACGTCAATACCAACCCAGTTACCATCAGCATCAGGGTTTGAGAAACCAGGAAGACCCTGACTCACACCACATCGAACGTGACCTCTAGCTTGTGTATCTGAAAGAGTGTCTGCAATTGCAGAAGTTCCAAAAGATAAAATCAAAATAGAGGTAAATAATCTTAATACATTAGAAAGTTTCATATGTATTTTCTCCTTTTTAATAATTAATATTAATAATTAATTGCTGATATCAATGCTCTATGTGAAAGAAATGATCAATAGTTTTTTTATTGCTATATATTTTTTAATAAATATTTAGTACATATGGTATGATTTTTATTTTTTAACACTAGATATAGATGAACTGGTTTATTGTAGTATATTTCTTGATTAATGGATCATGGATAGAAGCAGATCAATTAAATAAAGAAGGATGGTCGCCTAGCGTTCAACCTAATTATGAAACTTGTATTCAAAAAATAAATGATTCAAATGAACGTTTTAAAAAAATAGCTGAGTACAGAGAGATAGAATTGGATATAAAAATGCAATGCGAATGTAGAAAAAATATTGAAAGTCCCGAGATTGCGGATTGCAAAGAAAGAAATTGGTTTCAAAAAATATATGATAAATTATTTTTAATTAAATAAAATAATGTTGTTCATTGAAAACTCATATTTAAAAGAATTTGAAACCAAAGTTCAAAAAATTGAAAATGATTCTATTATTTTAGAACAAACAGCTTTTTATGCAAAAAGTGGTGGTCAGCCGGGGGATGTTGGTAAATTGACATTAAACGGAAAAGAAATAAATATTATTGATACCGTATATGATCACGAAAAAAACATACTGCATGTATGTGAAAGTATTGATGACTTAAAAACTGGCGAAAGAATAAAAGGGGAAATAAATTGGGAAATAAGATACAAGCATATGCGAATGCACAGCGCACTTCATCTTTTGTGTTCGTTATTGCCTTATGATGTTACTGGCGGGCAAATTTCATTTGAAAAAAGCAGACTTGATTTTAATGCAAAAGATAAAATTGAAAAAGAGCAAATAGAAGACAAAATTAATCAATTAGTAAAAGATGACCATAAAATTTCATTTGAATGGATTACGCAGGAAGAATTAGACAAACAAACGGATTTGGTGCGAACTATGTCTGTCAAGCCCCCAAGAACAAAAGATAAAATACGTCTTGTTAAAATAGGAAATATTGATTTACAACCTTGTGGCGGCACTCATATAAAAAGCACGAAGGAAATTGGTGAAATAAAAATAGGGAAAATTGAAAATAAAGGAAAAATGAATAGAAGAGTGAATTTATCGGTTAATGACTAAGAATCTGACTTAAGAATAATTTTGTTCTATCACTCTCTGGATTATTGAAAAATTTATCCGGCGGGGCCGATTCAACTATTTTTCCTTCATCCATAAAAATTATTCGATTAGCAACTGTTTTAGCAAAACCCATTTCATGAGTTACCACAATCATAGTCATCCCGCCTTCAGCAAGATCAACCATCACATCTAAAACTTCTTTAATCATTTCAGGATCAAGTGCAGAAGTTGGCTCGTCAAATAACATAATGTTTGGATTCATTGCCAAGGATCTTGCAATAGCTACACGTTGCTGTTGTCCGCCAGACAATTGGCCAGGATATTTATTTGCTTGTTCAGGAATTTTTACTTTTTCTAAATGTCGCATCGCTAATTCTTCAGCTTCCTTTTTTGGCATTTTTTTCACCCATATAGGAGCTAGAGTAACATTTTCCTTGACTGATAGATGGGGAAACAAATTGAACTGCTGAAAAACCATCCCTACTTCACGTCTTACGCTATCAATATTTTTTAAGTTGCCAGTTAATTCTATGCCGTCTACAATAATTTTACCTTCCTGATGTTCCTCTAAACGATTAATACATCTAATCATTGTAGATTTTCCTGATCCAGAAGGCCCACATACAACTATGCGTTCTTTTTTACCGACTGATAAATTTACATCTTGCAATACGTGCAAATCACCGAACCATTTGTTGACATTTTCAAGTATAATAATTGGCTGTTCTGACATAGTTAATTAAACTGAACCAACATTAATACCTATTTTGTAATATTTTTCCATTAATAAAAGCTTAGAGCAGTCAAATAATATTATACAGTCTATCTAAACGGAGGAGCAAATAAAAGACCGCCCTCTGTGTAGAGCTTGTTCAAACCTCTATCCAAATTTAATAAGGTTTTCGAACCTAGATGCCTATCAAACACTTCCTTATAATTACCGATTTGTTTAATGATGTTGTATGCCCATTTCTCATCAAGTTCGATCATATCCCCATATGCGCCAACAATGCCTAATAATCTTAATATTTCATTGTTGTCAGATTCCAAATAGTTATCAATATTTATTGAAGTAATATTTAGCTCTTCTGCGATAATCATAACTTTCAAACTCCACGAAACTACATCTCGCCATTGATCATCCCCTTGCCTAACAAGGGGTCCTAATGGTTCTTTGGAAATTATTTCAGGCAGGATGTTGAAATTGCTAGAATTTGGAAGTGAAATTCTTTTGTTGGCAAGATCTGTAATATAATCTGAATATACATCACAGCGACCAGAGATAAAGTTTTCAAATGCCTCATCATTTAATTCAAGTGGCACAGGTGTATATTTAATTTCATTTTTATTAAAAAATAAATCAATATTAAAACTAGAAGTTTCACCTGGAATAATGCAAACAGAAGCTCCGTCTAATTCTTTAGCTGATGAAACCTCGAGTGAAGATTTTACCATAAATCCTTGCCCGTCATAAAAATTAATTCCTGTGAATTCAAAACCCAAATTGACATCACGAGAGAACGTCCATGTTGTTATTCTTGAGAGCATGTCTACTTCCTCTCCTGCAAGTATTGGAAATCTAGATCTATTAGTTGTTGGTATGAACTCAACTTTGCTCGGATCAGCAAAAATAGCAGTTGCTACTGCCCTGCACATATCAACATCAAAACCAATCCAATTTTTATCATCATCAATGTTTGCAAAACCAATACGAGGCTCTGAGACTCCACAGACTAAATAACCTCTTTTTTTAACTTCATCGAGTACGGAGGCTTTAATAGAAGACGTAAAAACAAAAAAAATAAAGACAAGGAGAAGTTTAAGAAAAAACATGAATAAATAATATACTTTTTTTGTATTTAATCTAATTTAGCTTTATTATTTTATAATAAAGAACATTAAAAGTGTTTTTTCTATAATTTAATTAAATAAGATGAACATAAAAACTAAGCTTACTAAAATAGGTAGAGAGCCAAAAAAAAACAAAGGTTTTGTAAATCCTGGAATTTATAAAGGATCCACTTTAATATTTAATGACTTCAAGTCTTACATTAAAGATAGAGATCGCAAAGATGATGTCGCTTACTATGGCATCAACATCAATCCAACATGGAATAAATTTGAAAGGGCTATTTCTAAACTGTACGGCGCCACTGACACTGTAGCAACTCCTTCAGGATTAGCCGCTCTTGTCATACCTTTTTTTACATTCTTGAAAAATGGAGATCATGTTCTAATCAGTGATGCTCTCTACAATCCTACAAGACATTTTTGTGAAAAAATATTAATGCACTATGGAATAGAAATTAATTATTTTCATCCAACAAGAAGTATCGACAAATTTGACAGACTCATAAAAGATAACACTAAACTAATTTTTTTAGAATCACCTGGAACAGCGACATTTGATATAATTGATTTCCCAAAAATAACAAAAATTGCAAAAATAAATAAGATAATAACAGTAGCAGATAATACCTGGGCATCCCCTATATTCTGCAACCCGCTTAAATTGGGCGTGAATATAATTGTCGAAGCATCCACAAAATACATCAATGGACACTCAGATGTACTTTTAGGGTTTGTTTCTTCAGATATTTTAACGGCAAAAAAAATTCGATCTTACACTAAAACGCTTGGAATTTGCCCTGGCTCAGAAGAAGTTTATTTAGCCTTAAGAGGTCTTCCGACCTTGGAATTACGAATGAAAGAAATTGAAAAAAATACCTTAAATTTAGCCATAAAATTAACTAAAGAAAAAAAAATAAAAAAAGTTTTTCATCCCGCATTAACAAATCATAAAAATCATAAAATATGGAAAAGAGACTTTACTGGAAGTTCAGGACTTTTTTCTTTTGAATTAAAGAGAAAGTACTCTGATAAAAAATTAGAAAAATTTTATAAAAAATTGAGAATATTCAAAATTGGTTATAGTTGGGGTGGTTTTGAAAGTTTAATTACCTTTCCGACTATTGATAATAGAAGATACAAAGAAAATATAAAAGGAACGCTTGTGAGAGTATATTGTGGTCTTGAGCACACTGAAGATCAAACAAATGATATTGTAGAAGCTTTAAAATTCCTAAAATAATAAGTTGATAGATTCGTATTTTTATTTAACTGCAGCAATAGGCGTTGTTTTATTCGGCATATCCAAAGGAGGATTTGCGGGTCCTATGGCTATCTTAGCTATACCAATCATGGCTTTAAGTATGAGTCCTGTAGTTGCTGCTGCAATTTTGCTTCCAGTTTTATTGGTTATGGATGTTGTGGCTTTGTACATTTATTGGAATAAATGGGATCTGAAAAACATTAAAATTATAATACCTCCAGCAATATTTGGAATAGCAATTGGCGCGTTAACTTTTAAATACAGTTCAGATGACAGTATAAGAATTATAATAGGCACAATTGCCATTCTCTTCATTTTATTTTCAATAATTCAAAAAAATGATTTTTTTATAAAACCCACTAAGGCAAAGGGAATTTTTTGGTCATCAGTTGGCGGATATACCAGTTTTATAATTCATTCAGGGGGGACGCCAATAAATTTTTATCTACTTCCTCAAAAATTGAATAAAACAATATATGTTGGCACATTTACCTTAGTATTTTTTATTATAAATTCGATCAAGCTTGTTCCATATTATTTTTTAAATCAGTTGATTATATCAAATCTCAAGATATCTTTAATATTATCTCCTCTTGCTCCGATTAGTATATATTTAGGTTATTATCTTCATAAAAAAGTTGATGAAGAAACTTTTTATTTTTTTATTTATTTTTTTTTAGCAATTGGAGGAATAAAATTAATTTATGACGGAATATTTTAATCCATCCCTTCAGCAATATGGATAATTCTCTCAGCTACTTCATCATTTAAAAAACTATAAGCGTGTTGATATTCTTTTGATTTGTAACACTCCTTTGCCTTTTCTGGAGAATCAAAAACAGATACAACAATCCTTTCATATTTCTTACCTTCGATATTCAATACTTTTCCACCTCTCACTAAAAATTTACCGCCATGTAAATTAATTGCTGGACCTGCTAAATCCACATATTTTTTAAACTCAACCTGATTCTTAACATTAACGCAAGCTACCCAATAACCTTTAGACATGATTTTTTTCTCCTTTAAAATTTGTTTTATAATCTGCTCTTTTTTTTCTTCTTAATCCAAAAGGTCCCGCTATGAAAATTGTCATAGTGCTGGTATTGGGCTTAAGATCTACACGATGCAAATGATCGGCAGATCTAAAACCTATATAGCCTGGTGGACGCCAGAATTTTCCTTTACTTGTTGTTTCCCAATAGCCACCCTTAATAATAATAGTTATGTAAGGACACGTATGATTATGAACCCCCTCTCCATGATCATTATCTAACATTTTATGAATGAAGATATTAAATGGGAACCATCTAGGTCTTTTTCGAAATAAAATATAATATCTTGCAATCCAAGGTTTTGCTTTATTATACTCTGGATGTGAGGGTCCTCTATCTAAAATAATTCTTTTACGACCTAAATACTCAAAAAATTTTAACAACATTAATTGTCATCAGTTAGATTCAACATCATTATTTTTGTTTTTCATTAAACCTCTAAATCTGAAATAGATGATTCATTGGCATCAACTATTTTCTTTTCAGTAATAATTTTAGTTATATATTTGGCTGGAGTGACATCAAAAGAATAATTTTTACAATTGGCATTCTTTGGTGTGATGCTTATCCTTTCCATAGTTCCTTTTGAGTTAAGTCCGCACATAGAAGATACCTCTTTTTCATCCCGTTCTTCAATAGGAATGTTTTTAATTCCATTCGATATAGAAAAATCTATACTAGAGATTGGTGCTGCAACATAAAAAGGAATATTATTGTCATAAGCAGAAAGTGCTTTCAAATAAGTGCCTATTTTATTACATACATCTCCATTTATAGCTGTCCTATCAGTGCCTGTGATACAAACATCAACCATTCCTTTTTGCATGATGTGTCCACCCACATTATCTACGATTAATGTATTTGGGATATTTTCATTTATTAGTTCCCAGGCAGTAAGATTAAAACCCTGATTTCTTGGCCTTGTTTCATCTACCCAAACATGAATTGGTATTTTTTTTTTATTGGCTTTAAAAATTGGTGATAATGCCGTACCCCAATCAACAGTGGCTAACCAACCTGCGTTGCAATGAGTTAAAATATTAATAGTTGAATTTTTATTTTTATAAATTCTTTCTAATAACTGAAGCCCGTTGTCTCCGATTTTACTACAAACTTCAATATCATCTTGCCTGATATTATTTGCTATTTGCAAAATATATTCAGTTCTGTTGTTATTTTCGTTTTCTTTAATTTTATTAATAACTTTATTTACAGACCAAATAAGATTAACTGCTGTTGGTCTTGTTGCTTTTAATTTCTCTCCTGATTGAATTAAAAAATCAATATCAGAGCTCTCTTTTGAAGCCAAATACATGCCATAGGCTGCTGTGACTCCTATCAATGGCGCTCCTCTTACTTGCATTTCTTTGATTGCGTATACTGAGTCAGACAAAGTAGTAAGATTAACTATTTTTAATTCGTGTGGTAGCAATCTTTGATCAATTATTTTCACTACATCTTCAGTATTATCAAACCAAATGGTTGTTAGGTTTTTTCCATTAACAAGCATATTTAATTATTAGATTTTTTATATCTTTGTAAAATTGTTTTTAATTTTTTTTCTACTATTGAATCCCAACTGTCTCGGTGAGTAATTATTGATGTATCTAAAATATTTCGACTTTTATCCTTAGTAAAATCAATACCTTTATAATAGTCGATAGAAATTGATTGTATAAATTTTTTTGATTTTTCAGTGTTCTTCTTCATCGTTTTTAATATCATTTCTAAATTAACAGACTCATGATCTTGGTGCCAACAATCATAGTCAGTTACCATTGATATTGAACAATAACGTATTTCAGCTTCTCTTGCTAATTTAGCTTCAGGAATGTTTGTCATACCGATTACATCGCATCCCCATTGTCTATATAAATTAGATTCAGCTTTTGTTGAAAATTGAGGTCCTTCCATTGCCAAATAAGTACCTCCAAAAACATTAGAGATTTTCAACTTATTAAGAATTTTTTTACTTAATAGCATCAATTCCTTGGAGGTGGGTTCTGACATTGGCACGTGAGCTACAATGCCTTCATTAAAAAAACTTTTTTTTCTATTAATGGTTCTATCAATAAATTGATCTACTATGACAAAAGTGCCTGGATTTAAAGATTCCTTTAATGATCCTACTGCAGACAAGGAAATAATATCTGTTACTCCGCATTGTTTTAAACAGTCAATATTGGCTTGATAATTAATTGCAGAAGGCGATAATTTATGTCCTAAACCATGTCTTGATAAAAAAAATATCTTATTTTCATTAATAGTTCCTTCAATAATTTTATCTGATGGTTTGCCCCAAGGAGATTTGATGTCTAATAATTTATTATTATCTACAAAATCAATCTCATATAGCCCGCTTCCGCCTATAAATCCTAGAACTTGATCGTTCACAAATGAATCCCATTAATTATGTTCAATGATTAACATCGTTATGCCATTCTACAGGTGATTATTAATTTATTCATAAAAAAATTACAATATAAACAAAAATACTTAAGGTAATTATTTGTATAGTATTAATTTAATAAAATAATTATAAATAAAACTATTGATTTTGAGATATAAAAAATTAATAGATTCCTAAATTATTTACTAAATATGTCTAAAAAAATACTAATGATAGATGGTTATGACTATGATGGGTGGAAAAGTCTCAATGATTGCGATTGCATTGATGCTTTTAAGCATTATGGCGAAACATTAAAATCAATTTCTTCATCACCTCTTGAGATAATTACAATTCATCCAGGGAAAAAAGAAGAATATATTCCTCAAGGTATTTCTCTTGAAGACTTTAATGGCATAGTTTGGACAGGTAGCAGTCTCAATATTTATGATTCTAACCCAGGTATAACACGACAAATAGAGTTAGCAAAAGAAACATTAAAAATTAACACAAATATTTTTGGAAGTTGTTGGGGGTTGCAAGTTTATGTCACCGCAGCTGGCGGGTCAGTTCGTAAAAATCCAAAAGGAAGGGAAATTGTTGTTGCTAGAAATATTCAACTTAATGAAGATGGAAAGAGACATTTTATGTATAATGATAAATGTGAAAAATTTGATGCTTTGTGTTCTCACTTAGATGAAGTTGAAAAAATTCCACCTGATTCTAATATACTGTCTTCTAATGATCATAGTGAAATTCAAGCTTTAAGTTTTAAAATCAACGGTGCAAATTTTTGTGGAACGCAATATCATCCTGAATTTGATTTTGAAATTTTGTCTAAGATTCTCTGTGCCAGAAAATCTATCTTAATTTCTGAAAATATTTTCAATGATAATGATCACGCGGATAAAACTATATCTTGCTTAGATAATTTAACTAAAAACAATGGCAATGGTGATTATTTAAAAATCGGACAGGATATTTTAGATAAAAGAATTAGAAATAAAGAACTTAAAAACTGGTTAAATTATATCTCAAATTAATTTTTTTTATTTAATAAAATAGTTAATGGCGCGCTCTGCAGGATTCGAACCTGCGACCCTCGGTTTAGAAAACCGATGCTCTATCCAACTGAGCTAAGAGCGCATAAAATTGTTTTTATCACAAATAATGCTTTAAACTAGAGATTTTTACTTCTTAGTAATATTAATGTGTCCAAGGCTCTTTGCGATTTATATCAAAGTTTGATGCATAAGATTTGGGTTTTATTTTTTTAATTTTTGGCTCTTCAACATAAAATTGATAATTGCTATTTTTTGCCCAAGCTATTGCCTGTTCTTTTGTTTCAAAGAAAATTTTAATTTGATTTTGTGTATCAAGAGAGCTGTTCCATCCCATTAATGAATCCTTAACGTTATCTACATCAGAAATATATTCTGCTAACCATTTTTTTGTTTTACCTAAACCTGATTGCATAGCAGTTTTGGATGGTTTGTAAATTTTGATAGTCATAAAGCAAAACCTGAATCAAAATATTTATCATCAAATTCATTATAATATTTTGCACCAGATAAAATGCTAGACATAAGAGATCCTGTTTCTGGTAAAATTTTTGACATATAATATTTTCCTGACTCTATCTTGGCCTTGTAAAAACCTTCGGGATCTTCTTTTCCTTTATTATAAGAAATTTCCGCATATTGTGTCCATACATAGCCTATTGCAACTAAAGAAAACATCTTTAGATAATCAGTGGCAGGACCCGCTGCTTCATCAGGATCATTCAAACCCTTTAATGCAATGAAACTAGTAACTTGCTGAAGTCTTCCAAATGATTTAGCTAATGGTGGAATAAACTCACTCAAATTATAATTAAAACTATTTTTTTCTAAATATTCTTTTACAACATGAAAAAAAGACTTTAACAAACGACCAGTATGCATTGGCATTTTTCGCCCTACTAGATCTAATGCTTGAATTCCATTTGTCCCTTCATAAATAGGAGCTATCCTAGCATCTCTAACAAGTTGCTCTATTCCATGATCCCTAATATATCCATGACCACCATATATTTGAACGGCTAGACTGGAAGCTTCACAACCTACTTCAGTTGAAAATGATTTTAAAATAGGAGTCATTAATGCTATCCAATCATCGGAATGTTGTTTCTTAAACTTATCTTTTTCAATTCTAGAAATATCAACTTGCAAACCTGTCCAGGCCATAAGACCTCTTATTCCTTCTGTTAGTGTTTTAATTTTTAATAAATTTTTTCTTATCTCTGGATGAACTAATATAGGATCAGCTGGTTTATCAGGATTTTTCGTTTCTTTTAAAGATCTCCCTTGCAAACGTTCTTTTGCATAATAAAGAGCTGATTGATAAGAAATTTCAGCCATACCTAATCCCTGAACACCCACCATCAATCTTGCACCATTCATCATAATGAACATTGCCTTCATACCTTTATGAAGATCGCCAACTAACCAGCCTTTTGCTTCGTTATAATGCATCACGCATGTCGGGCTTGCATTAATTCCCATTTTTTTTTCTATTGAACTGCATTCTAATGAATTTTTTTCACCCAAGTTCCCTTCTTCGTCAGGAATAATTTTAGGTACCACAAACATGCTTATCCCTTTAATTCCTTCAGGTGAATTTGGAGTTTTGGCTAAAACAAGATGTATTATGTTTTCTGATAAATCATGCTCTCCACAAGTGATAAAAATTTTTGTCCCAGTAATTTTATAAGAACCATTCGCTTGTGGGCTCGCCATAGTTTTAATTAAACCCAAATCTGTTCCACATTGCGGTTCCGTCAAATTCATAGTTCCGGTCCACTCCCCAGTTGACAATTTTGGCAAATACAAATCTTTTATTTCATTAGAAGCACTTTTTTCAATCGCGTCAATCGCGTTTGAAGTTAAGCCAGGATAAAGTCCGAAGGACATATTTGCTGAACTTATCATTTCATCTAAAAACATATTCACGAAGTATGGTAAATTTTGTCCTCCATATTTTTTCTCAACAGATATTCCTTGCCATCCATTTTCAACAAAATTTTTATATGCTTTTATAAATCCTTTTGGAGTTGCTACTTTACCTTTGTTAAAAATACAACCTTCTGAATCTGATGATTGGTTTATTGGAAGCAATTCTTCTTCACAAAATTTAGCTGCTTCATCTAAAATCATTTCTAAATCACTTTGATCGATATCTGAATTGTTTAAAATTAAATCTGTCGTAGATGAATTTAGAAAATCTTTAATTAAGAATTTGTAATCTTTAAGTGGCGCTTTATAAACTTGCATTAATTTCTTAAATACTTACCCGTTTCGAGTATGTGTTCTAATCTTTCTATTGTTAAGTTTTCTTTCATTAAATTATAAATAGCATCTTTTTCTAATTTTAATATATTTTCTTCCAATAATTCCTTTGTAATATCAGTGTCTCCTCCTGATAAAACATAAGCAATTTTTTCACCAATAAATTTATCATACTGAGAAATAGCTCCGTTTGATTTCATATTCTCTAATGACAATTTAATTGCCGAAAGTGCCGTTCTACCAGGAAGACAATAAATATTTTTTTCCGGAATTTTGTAATTTTTTGACATTTCTATAGCTTTCATTTTTGCGTCAAACAGTAAGCGGTTTCTATTCATGGTGATTCCATCTGTCTCTTTTAATAAGCCAATTTTCTTAGCTTCATGTGCCGAAGTAGATACTTTTGCCATCCCTATTAATTCAAAAGTTTTAATAATTGCAGGCATAGGGCCTTTTGGAATCTTTTTATTTGAGGAAAATCTTGATAACAATTCCTTACACCCTCCCCAGGCCGGAAGAATTCCTAATGCGGCTTCTGTCAATCCAATATATGATTCTATGTGTGCTTGAACATAATTGGAGTGTAAAATAATTTCACATCCACCGCCAAGGGCTAAGTTAAAAGGAGCCGCTATAACAGGGAACTTAGAGTATTTTAATTTAGAATAAACTTCCTGACCTTTAAGCAGTATGTTTTTTTCAACTTCTTTATCCAAGCCAATATTGCCTAAAAACAACGCTTCACCTAAATTAGCACCTGCAGAAAAAAAATCTCCTTCATTATAAATGATCATTGCTTTGAAAGAAGATGTAACAATGTCAATACATTGATTCAAGAATTCCATAGTCGCCATATCAAGAGTATTACTTTTGCTATGTATCTCAAAAACAGTTATTTGATCTCCTATGTCCCACAAACTAGCAGTAGAAATTTTCTTTAAAGGCTTATTGGTCTTTTTAATGTCAGTTAACAATAAAACCCCCTTCAATCTATTAAGGGTTGCATATTTTTTTGACACAAAATCAAAATATTTGATTTGATTAGATTCAAGTTGATAAAATTTATTTTCACCTATGTCATTTAAAATACTTGGAATTGTTTTTTTTGAATCTTTTAGTTTTTCTATTAAAAAAGAAACTCCTATTTTATCGATAATTTCAAATGGACCTAATTGCCAACCAAATCCATTTTTCATAGCTTCGTCTATGGAATTTATATCAAGAGAAATTTCTTCAGCAATGGTTAAAACATAATAAAGAACTTCTGATAAGACATTCCAGGCATATTTGGAAAACTTATCATCTTTATCCAAGAATTTTTTCAAATTTTTATTTATAATTTTGGGTTTTGAACATATTTGATATTCACGTGTACTTAAGTCAAGAGAGTGTTTAATTTTTTTATTATTTATATTTATTAATTTATAAAACCCCCCATCCCCTTTCCGCCCAATCATTTTATTTTCAAGCATAAATTGAAATATTTCAGGTGTTTTATGAACAGAATGGTAGTAATCACTCTTTGGAATATTTAATAATAATGATTTCACTACAGGAGGTATTAAATCCAAACCCACAACATCAATTAATCCAAAAACTCCAGTCATGGGTACTTTAAAGGTGTTCATTATAGTCGAATCAGCCTCTTCAACAGTTAAACCAGATTTAATAGCCTCAACTGCTGCTCGTTCGATCCAAAATATCCCTATACGGTTTCCAATAAATCCAGGAGTGTCTTTAGTTTCAATAACAGTTTTGCCTAGATTAATATCACAAAAATCATTTATCTTTTTAACAATTCCATTATCTGTATCATCTGATTTTACAATTTCTAATAATTTAAGGTATCTTGGGGGGTTAAAAAAATGGGTGATCAGAAAATTTTTTTTAAATTTATTTGATAATCCTTCTGATAATAATTTAATGGGTATTGTAGAAGTATTGGAGGAAACTATTAAATCATCCTGCATAATTTCATCAATTTTTTTATATAAATTTTTTTTAATTTCCAAATTCTCTATTATAACTTCGATCACCCATTCACTTTCATTAATGACATCTAAGTTTTCATCTATGTTTCCTATTTTAATAAGTTTTAAGTTAGATTTAAGTGTAAGTGGGCTTGGTTTTATTTTAGTTAATTTATTTAGTGCAAGATCAGCTAAATGATTTTTATTTTCGTGTTTCTTATCAGCTATATCAAGAAGATTAACCTTACAACCGGCATTAGCTAAATGAGCTGCTATCGCAGAACCCATTAATCCTGAGCCAATAACCGTTATATTATTAAACATTAATTTACGGATTCAAGAACCGTAGCTATGCCCTGCCCCAAACCAATACATTGGGTAGATAGGGCATATTTCTTATTTTCTCTCCTTAATAGCTCAGCAGCCTTTCCTGTAATTCTTGCACCAGTTGCGCCCAAGGGGTGTCCTAAGGCAATAGCGCCACCATCTAAATTTACTTTTTTTTCATCAATATTTAAATCTCTTATGCAAGCTAAAGATTGGGAAGCAAAAGCTTCATTTAATTCTATTATATCAATATCTTTTATTGTTAATCCTGCCCTTTTAAGAGCTTTTTCAGATGCACCTATAGGTCCTAATCCCATCACTTCAGGGGCGCAACCTTGAACAGCCGTGGAAACAATCCTTGCTAAAATATCAAGTTTATTTTCTTTGGCATAATCTTCATCACAAATTAACGTAGCAGCAGCACCATCAGTAAGTGGTGAGGCTGTGCCTGGAGTAATTGTTCCTTTCTCATCAAATGCAAGTTTTAGTCCATTTAAAACTTCTTGATTTGTTGAAGGTCTTATTCCTTCGTCTTTTGAACAACCAATAATCGATGTAATTTCATTATCAAAATTACCTTTTGTTTCAGCTTCTGAGGCTTTTTGATGACTTGAGATTGCAAATTCTTGTTGGACCTCTCTTGTTAACTGGTATTTTTTTGCTACATTTTCCGCAGTTATTCCCATTGATAAATAAACATTGGGATTGTCATCTAATAACTTAGGATGTGGCATAGGGTTAAAACCGAGCATTGGCACTCTGGTCATGCTTTCAACTCCACAGCATATAAAAGCTTTACCTGCCTGCATTGCTATAGCTCCAGCGCCAATATGGATAGATTGCATAGAAGATCCGCACCATCTATTTACTGTCATACCAGCGGTGTTTATTTTCATTCCAGTCATAAATGTAACAATTTTTCCAATATTAAATCCCTGTTCGCCTTCAGGAAAAGCACATCCAGCAATAATGTCTTCAATATCTTCTGGATTAATTTTTGTTTTAGAAACAAGATCTTTTATTACTTCTGATAATATGTCTTCAGGTCTAACGCTCACTAATTTGCCTTTATTAGCTATCGTAAAGGGCGATCTTGAATATCCTGCTATTACAGCTTTAGCCATTATTTCTTTTCCTTAGCACTCTTCTTAAAATTTTTCCTACATTGGATTTTGGAATTTCATCTATAAATTCAACAAATTTTGGAATCTTATATCCAGTTAAGTATTTTTTACAATGATCAATCACCTCTTCTACATTTAAATTTTTCCCAGGAACTTTCGATATAAATAATTTTATATTTTCATTACCATCGCCATTTTTTACGCCGATACATCCAGCTTCAAATATTTTTTCATTCATCATAGCAATTTCTTCAATTTCATTTGGATAAACATTAAAGCCAGAAACAATGATCATATCTTTTTTTCTATCTACTATTTTCGTATAACCTTCTTCATTCATAACCCCAACATCGCCAGTTTTAAACCATCCTTCTGAAGTCATAACGTTACTTGTCTCTTCCGCATTATTCCAATAGCCTTTCATTACCTGAGGTCCACGAATGCAAATTTCACCTGGCTCATTAAAATTAAGATGCTTCCCTTCATCGTCTTGAATCGATATTTCTGTAGAAGGTAATGGCAAGCCTAAACTATCACTAAATCTATCAACCCCTCCAATGGGATCAATAGAAGCCGCGGGAGATGTCTCAGACAAGCCATAACCTACGCTCAAAACATTTCCGGTAACAGATTGCCATTCTTCCGCAACTTTTTTTTGAACCTGCATTCCGCCAGCCAAGGAAATTCTCAATTTACTAAAATCGCAATTTTTAAAGTTGCTATCAATTAACAGTTTGTTAAACAACGTATTTACCCCACTAATGAAGGTAAATTTGTGTTTTTTTAATTCTTTTACAAAAGATTTAATATCTCTGGGATTAGTAATAAGAATATTATTTGCACCAAAATTAAAAAAAGTGAGTGAATTACAAGTCAGCGCAAATATATGATACAAGGGTAAGGCGCAGATAGCAACGTCTTCTCCATATTTTAAATGTGGTCCAAGCCATTCCTTAACCTGCAAAACATTTGATAAAATATTTTTATGTGTCAACATTGCTGCTTTTATAGTTCCTGATGTCCCGCCCGTATATTGTAAAAAAGCAACATCATCTAATTCACTTGATATTTTTTGTATTTCATATTTATGATTATTTTCTATGATTTTTGAAAATGTATAAAATTTATCAATTTTATAATCTGGAACCATTTTTTTAATTTTTCTTAGGACAAAGTTAATAAGCAAACCTTTTACTCCCAACAATTCACCAGCAGATGTTATAATGATGTTTTTCACAGAGGTTTTGTGCTTAATTTTTTCAATCAAATGAGCAAAGCTTTCTAAAATGATTATAGTTTCTGATTTAGAATTTATAAGCTGTGTTTCTAACTCTCTTGAAGTATAAAGGGGATTAATATTTTCAACAATCAGTCCTGCTTTTAAAATTCCAAAAGTACTTATTGGATATTGTAAAATATTGGGCATCATAATTGCTACGCGAGAGCCTTTTATTAGATTTAATTCATTTTGAAGAAAAGAGGCTAAATTTGAAGATTTTTCATAAATTTCTTTGAAAGTAAGTGATACGCCAAAATTAGTAAAAGCTTTATTTGAACTGAAACGATCACATGTTTTATCAATCATATCTACCAAGGATGAATATTCATCAAAATTGATATTTGATGAGACGCCCTTAGGGTAATTTTTTAACCAGGGTTTATTGTGATTTAAGTTCATTATTATTATGAAATATTTATTTTTTCCTCATAACAAAATATTTATTACGTTGAATTGACATAGATCAAAACATTAATCCAAATACAAATCTTCAAAGAGTTTTGATCCGGGCTTGACTGCATATTTATCTAAATCTTCTTCACCTTCTGCTTTTAATACATTTTCATCAATAAAAAAGTTTCCGGTACATTCTTTAGAATTTTTTGATAAAATGACATAAGCTGCATCTGAGACTATGTCAGGTTTTCGACATTGTTCTGGTGTAACAAAACCTCCAAGCATTTGTATCGCCGCAGTATTAATTGCTGTTTTAGTCCAAAGAGAATTTACAGCGATATTATATTTTTTAAATTCACTGGACATACCTAAGGTGCACATGCTCATTCCGTATTTGGCCATAGTATAAGCTGTGAAATTTTCAAACCATTTTGGTTTTAGATTGATCGGAGGACTAAGATTGAGAATATGGGGATTTGATGATTTTTTTAAAAAAGGAAGACATGCTCTAGAACATAAATATGTCCCTCTGACATTAATATCATGCATCAGATCATATCTTTTCATAGGTAATGTTTCACTATTAAATAAATTAATAGCACTCGCGTTATTAACTAATATATCAATTGAACCAAAATTATTGATTATTTCTTCCACCGCCTTTTCTACTTGTCCATCAATTCTTATATCTGTTTTAATGGGCAATGCTTTAACTCCCAATTCCTCGATTTCTTTTGCCGCTGTAAATATAGTGCCGGGCAATTTTGGATGGGGAGCATCAGTTTTTGCTAAAATCGCTATATTAGCACCATCTTTTGCTAATTTTTTAGCTATTGATAATCCAATTCCCCTGCTGCCACCAGTAATGATAGCATTCTTATTATTTAATTTACCCATTAAAATTCCATTAATGAATGAATTTTGATGCTTTTGGACATTAATTTTTGATCACCTTTTAATTCTGGAAGATTGATTATAAAGCCTGCCCCAACTATGTTCATATTTTCAAATTTATTAATGAGCTCAATGGCCGCTAATGCAGTACCTCCAGTAGCTAAAAGATCATCTATTATTAAAACATTTGTATGGTCATTTAAAGCATCTTTATGAACATGCATTTCTGTAGAGCCATATTCAAGGGTGTAAGAAACTTTATAAGTTTCTCCAGGGAGCTTATCAGGCTTTCGAAAGGGTATGAATGCCGTATGGAGTTTATAGGCTATTGCTCCTGCCATAATAAATCCACGAGATTCAATACTAACAATGGCGTCTATATTTTCATTTTTCCAAGGTTCGGTCATTTGATCGATTACTTTTTCAAAATGTTTAGAATTTTGAAGTAAGGTTGTAATATCTCTAAATTGAATGCCTTTTACGGGATAGTCTAAAATTGTTCTTACAAATTCTTTCATCTAAAGTCCTTTAGTTCTTTTATCTTAAAAATTGTCACTGGTGCAAATGTTGTTGCACAATCATAAGTAATTGTATGAGGATATTTATTAAATGCTTCTGTTATCTGTCCATCTATTTTTAAATATCTTTCAAAAATAGAAACCATAAGTTTATTGGGATTAGCGTGTGGAGCGATCGATCTCATATATCTTACATTTTTATCAGCATTTCCTGGATTAATATTGCAAAGTATGAATATTGCTGTTGCCATAGATCTGGAAACTCCACACCAGCAATGAATAACAATAGGGGTTGATTGATCCCAAGTGTTAACAAAATCTATGATGTCATTAATATGATTTTGATTGGGCAATATCTGTTTTGAAGAAATTCCAGGGACTCTGTAAATAGTATTTTCTTCTTTTATTTCTATAATATCATCGAACCCGAGTTTTAGATGATTTTGAATATTATGAGGAGTTTCTGGTTGATAACCCGGATCAACAACAGAAATTAAATGACTGGCATTAACGCTCTGACAAATACTTTTTTGATCAGCCAAAGAGCAAACAATAATCATAATAAAGGGGGCTTTATAGCCCCCTAATAATTAATTTAAAGCAAATATATATCTAAATATCAGATAATATTTCGTTGGCATCTTTGTTTAAATTTTTTAACAAAGACTCTGGATCTCCACCCTTGATTATCTCAGCCATTACTTTTTCTACTTCCCCTCTAACAACATCATAAGCGGGTACTGATGGTTCAGACATTGAATAAGGCAATAAACTGAAACCATTTTTATACTGTTCAGACATTTTCATAATACTAGCAACAGATTTTCTAGATGGAAAATATCCAGATTTTTCAGCCCAAAATGCTTGTTGATCTGGTGAAGTAAAATGTTTCATGAACAACCATGAGGCCAAGGCTCTTTTTGGATCGCCAGAATTACCAATTGATAAACTAGCTCCATAAAGATTTTGTCTTGGTTCAGGAGTTGAATGACCTAGTGGTCCCACATTCCAATTAAAGTTAGCACCTTTTTCAACTGCTGATTTGTAATATTTCAAACCAGAAATCGAACCTATAGAAAACAAAGAATTTCCAGCTCCGTATTCGGATTGATTAGCATATTTTTCAGTAAAAGTTTTCATACATCCATTACTTGCAAGTTCATGGAGTAATTTACCAGCTTTTATAGCTTCAGGAGAGTCATAGGTATATTGAACTGCTTCTTTATCAAAAACATCTCCACCATAAGCAAATGTTAAACTTGCAAAAGTGCTGGCATCAATATCAATCAGCCAACCAACAGAACTCTCAGGCGTAGTAGCTTTGCTGAAAGGTTGTTTGGTAGCGGCACAGGCCATATCCATAAATTCTTCAGGAGTTTTTGGTGAGCCTGAATAACCAAGTTCTGTCAACCAATCTTCATTGTAATATAATAACTCCATTGATCTTTTAGGGGGAAATCCTAAACGAACTCCACCTAGTGATGGAAAAATATCTTGTTTAAGAAAACCTTCATAAAAATCACCTAATTCATCACTGCTCAATCCCCATTTAGCACTATTAACTAATGGCCTCATATCAACCAAACCATCGCCAGTGGCTAAATAGTAATCAGCAGCTTGATTTTGATAAGCTACTACTATGTCGGGAACTTCGCTGGTTCCTACAACAGTCAGCATTTTTTCATAAATTTGACCATAATGTCCCTGATGACCAGCATTAACAGTGATTCCCCATTGATTGCTTTTATTAAAATTATCAACAATAGTATTTATAGCTTCTTCTCTTGATTTAGTATGTTGGTGCCAATAATTGATGGTTACACCTGAAGGATCTACATTTTCATAATCCTCCGCATACACTTTATTTTGTGCACATAATACTAATCCAAATACAAATAAAAAAAATAGCATTATATGGAATAAAGAATTTTTTTTGATTAACATAAACATATAAAAGACCCCCATTAATCTAAAAATATTAACAATAAATATTAATAAAATATTAAACTTTTATTACTCAGGAATTTAATAATAGTAAGTGAATGAATCAACCCTTAATACCCAATGTAGCTATACTATCAGTGAATTGTTTCTGCGTGAAAAAATAAACAATCAAAACAGGTATAATGCTTATAACAGATGCTGCCATTAATAGGTGAGTATCAAACCCTGCTTCAGTGATAAAGCTATAAATTCCAACAGTTAAAGGTCTCCATTCAGGTGTTGTTGTTATAATCATTGGCCACATAAAGGAATTCCAAGCATTTATGAAACCAAACAAACCCACTGTGAATATTATTGGTTTGCTCATTGGAATGACTATAGTTAGTAAAAAGCGTAAATGGCTACAACCATCCATTCTCGCCGCTTCCCACAATTCAGTTGGAAATTTTAAAAAAAATTGCCGTAGCAAGAAAATACTAAAGGCATTCGCCATCAATGGAACAGTTATACCTTGTAAAGAATTCATCCAGGAAGGGCCAAAAGGTAGTGGAATAATATCCCCTCTTATAATTAATACATGAGGCATAATAGTTACTATTTCTGGTATCATCATTGTACCCAAAATAATAAAAAACAATAAATCTCTTCCTGGAAATTTTATTTTTGCAAATGCATAAGCAGATAAAATAGAGGTAGAAAGTAAGCCAGTTACACTAACTAATGTTATCAAAACACTATTAAGTAAATAATTTGAGAACTTTCCATCATTCCAAGTTGTTAAGTAATTTACAAATTGCAATTTTTCAGGAAAAACTGATCTATTGATTGTTTCTCCTAGAGTCATTAAAGAAGTTGATATCATCCAGTAAAAAGGGAAGAAAGAAACCAGTAATACAATTATTAAAATTGAATAGGAAATAACCTGATAACCTTTTATATGGAAGGAATTACTCATAATGAATTTTCCTTCTAAAAAATAAAAACTGAGAAATAGTTAATAAAATAATCAAACAAAATAAACATATCGCTTGTGCTGAGGCATATCCAAATTTATTGCGTCCATAAAAACTGTCAAAAATACTAATAGAAACAACATCCAATGTTTCACCGGCTAAAGGCGTGCGTAAAACATAAATATGATTAAAAGCTTGGAATGATAAAATGAAACCTGAAACAGCTAAGAAAAAAATGATTGGGGAGAGAAGCGGGATAGTGATTTTCCTAAACATATAGACAGTCCCTGCTCCATCAATTGCTGCTGCTTCATACAAATTTTTTGGAATTCCACCTAAACCAGCTAATAAAATAACCGCATAATATCCTGTATGATTCCAGACACCAAAAAATATCACAGTCATCATAGCCACACTTGGTCCTGCCCATAAACCTTCCAACTTTAACCCAAATAAAATCTCACTCAAAGTTCTTGTGTCAGCCAAAAATTGTTGAGGAGATCCTCCAAAAAAATGTATGATATTATTTGCAAAACTGGTTTCTCGATTGCTGAATATAATGAGAAAAACAGTTGAAGCCATAACTGCGGGAGTGATGTATGGCATAAAAATGAACATTTGAAAAAATTGCTTACCTTTAATCTTTTGAAATAAAGCATAAGCAATTAAAAGACCTAGTATGATTTCAATGCTAACTACAAAGAAAGAATAGTATGCACTATGAATAAGTGAATTGAGGTATCGATCATCACCAGTTTGCATTATCTGATTCCAACCCACATCAATTAAATAAAAAGCAAATAATAAAATTATAATCGAAGATATTTTAATAAGTATTCTATTAGTTATTTTTTTAAATGAATCTTTCCAAAACCAATATGATAATAATATTAGGCATAAGCCAATAAAAAAAATTAAAGCGTAAAGTGGATCACCTAATAATTTTTCATAGTTTGCAAAACCTCGAAATTCAACTTTTCTTACACGCCATTTATGGAGACTGATGAATAAAGAATAAAAAATAGGGAATATTCCAAAGAGTGAAATTAGAATAAATGACGGAAGGATAAGAAAATATCCATTAATTTGACTGTTATATTTATGTCTCCACTTATTTATTATTTTTAACATTATGAAAGAACTTGTATTGAATCATTAACTTTTATTTCACCATCATTCAGGGGTTCTAAAAAAATTCCCAAATTAATATGACCATAAATCTTTTTAAGGGTTTGGGGTAAATTTATAGTATGATTATCAGTTTTTGGTTTTAAATTTGTAGCTGAGCAACGAGGAATAGCCTCCGTTACTTTAAAATTACAATTATTTATTTTGATATTTTTCCCTATCAATTTCATTTCATACCAAGAGGGCATATTTTTTACATAAATATTACCTCTAAATCTCTCAAATTCAATTTTAGTGCCTATTTTTTGTGAAAATTCATTAACAGTATTCAAATTTATAAGTGAAATGGAGTTTTCAGGCATTGTATCAAAAAAAGGATTTTTAATATTATGCAATAAAAAAACAGGAGGTTTAATTTGTGGTTCTAACTTAATTAACAGCTCAGCAAGTTCTTTTAGTTCCTTTTTTTTTGAAATTGAAATTTTTTTAATTTCCAAATCCTTTTCTCTTAATACGAGTTCATCTTTCTTAAAAGAAAAGTTATATTTATTCAAAAAAGGAGAATTTTTTAAAGTAAGAAATTTTTGAAGAGATCTTTTATGTTGATCTTGTTCAATTAATTTTGCTTCTTCAAAATCAACATTTCTTGAAAAGGAAAAAATTCGGTCATTTTCAAGGCCTATCAACTTTTTTACTTTTATTGAATTTACCTTGTCAAAAGAAATTGATTTTACTGGAAAATAAAAAATTTTTGATATCAAAAATTCCATAATTGATATTTAATCAAATGGTCGGGGAGAAAGGATTCGAACCTTCGACCCCCTGGTCCCAAACCAGGTGCGCTACCAGGCTGCGCTACTCCCCGAAACAGTCGCGTTATAGTGGGATTAATTAAAAAAAACAATTAATTAGTTTGCTATTTAAAATTAATCAGTTATTTTATTTTTCGACGGGGTGCTTAAATGCTGAGATTTATACCCTAGAACCTGATCCAGGTAATTCTGGCGTAGGAACATTTATGAAAAAAATATCTCTTTTTTTATTTCTTTTTATCTTCAATATTAGCTTATCAGCTAAAGAAACTTTAACCATCTATACCTATGATTCTTTTATTTCTGAATGGGGTCCTGCTCCTATCGTAGAAAAGAAATTCGAAGAAAAATATAATCTTGATGTTAAATTTGTATCAGCTGATAGTGCCGCTGTCCTTCTCACCAAAATTATTTTAGAAGGATCTTCAACTAAAGCGGACATTGTTTTGGGATTGGATATGAATTTATTAGAGGAGGCAAATAATACAAATCTTTTCACTGATCATAATATAAAGGACTTAGAGAGCATCTTATCCATGCCAATTACCTGGAATGATAAATTGTTTGTGCCTTATAGCTACGGATATTTTGCATTTGTTTACAATAATAAGAAATTCACCAATCCCCCGTCATCAATGCATGAATTGATTAACAATACTGAAGCTAGAATAGTCATACAAGATCCCAGAACCAGCACTCCAGGTCTTGGTTTGCTTACTTGGATGAAATCAATTTATGGAAATAATGCAGGAAAAGAATGGAAAAAATTAAATGAGAAAATAATATCGGTAACAAAAGGATGGACTGATTCTTATTACAACATTTTTTTAGCAGGCGAAGCTGACTTAGTTTTAAGTTATACAACATCTCCAGCAGCACATATAATGTTCGATGAAAATTATGATTACTCTGCTATTAATTTTAGTGAAGGAAATTATTTAAGCATCGAATTTGCTGGAATCTTAAAATCATCCAAACATAAAAAAATTGCAATTGATTTTATAAATTTTATGCTTTCAGATGATTTTCAATCTACCATCCCAGCCACAAATATAATGTATCCTGTCATTGATATAGGTGATCAGCTGCCCGAGGCTTATAATAGAATTAAAATTCCTGAAAAATCTTTGCAAATAGAGCCAATTATTATTCATTTAAACAAAAAAGAATGGATTGACGAGTGGCTCAATGCCTCTTAGATTATTTTGTTAAATAAATTATACTTTTTTTTTGTATTAATTCTTGGTTTTATAATTTTTTTACCGATATTTGGAATTTTCAACAAAATTGAATTTAACTCATTGTATTTATTTGAATTTATTCAAAGTAAATATAATTTAAGATTAATATATATTACCTTTTTACAAGCTTTTTTATCTTCATTAATAAGTTGTGTTTTAGCCCTACCTTTCGCAATCAGTTTATTTCGACGAAAAAAAAAATTAATTAATAGGATATTAATATCTTTAAGCGGATACTCGTTCGTACTACCATCAATTTTGATAGTTTATAGCGTAATTGGATTATTTGGCACAAACGGAGCACTAAATAAAATCACAAATTTATATGATGTGTTTAACATAAGAACTATTTTCGGATTACAAGGGATTTTGATTGCCCATGTATTGTTAAATACTCCCTTTGCAGTAAGAATATTTGTTCAAAACTTAAATTCTATCCCAAAAAAATACATAGAAGTAGCCAAATCAATGAATTTTAGTTTTTGGCAAAATTATTTATATTTGGAGTGGCCGATAATAAGACAAAATTTTTTTTCTATATTTTCAATAATTTTTATTCTTTGTTTTTTAAGCTTTGCCATCGTTATGGCTTTAGGGGGCGGTCCTCGATATTCAACATTAGAAGTTGCTATTTATCAATCCATATTTTTTGAACTTAATTTTAATAAAGCAATAATTATAAGTTTTATACAAATAGCGATATGTTCATTTCTATTAATTATTGGATTCCTCAGCTTAAAGGGGTCAAATTATTATGATATTCAAACAGATAATTTTGAATATTTGTTTAATAAAAATAAATTAATTTCATTAATAGACTTTTTAATAATCGCGATATTCTCTTTATTTTTCTTTTCTCCAATTTTTTTCATTTCAATAAATTTTTTACAAAACATTATTAATACGCAATTTTTTATTAATAAATTATTCTTTCATGCCTTCATTAATTCAATGGCATTATCCCTATCATCTGGATTATTGGTAACCATTTCTGGATTAATTATATCTCTAACCTTAGTGTCTATTAGATCGAAGTTAATTCATCAACAAATTTTGTTTTTTTTAACTTCAACAATCTTAGTTATATCCCCTATAATAATAAGTTTAGGGTATTTTATAATTTTGGGGGATTTAAGATATTTAGATTTTGTAAATTATGCCACTGTAATACTGATAAATTGTATTTTTATATTACCTTTTTCAATAATCGTTTTTTTCACAAAATTAAAAAATATATTTATTAACTTCAACGATATAAAAGAAACTTTTCGAATTAACGATATTGATTTCTTTAAAATCATATTCCCTTTAATAAAAAAAAATATTCTATTCGTTTTTTCTTTCGCTTCAGCCTTAAGCTTTGGTGATTTTACAGTGATTTCATTTTTTAAGACTGAAAATTTTCAAACAATGCCTAGTTTATTATATAAATTAATTTCAACTTATAGATTTGAAGAAGCGACCTTTGTTGCTGGAATTATATTGATTGTCAGCTTGTTAATTTACCTAATATTTGACAATATATTTTATACGGCCAGTCCGGATAAGAACATGTGAACTATAACACTCGCGACATATCCAATAAATATTACTGGTGTCCATTTTAAATGTCCAAAAAAAGTATAGTGCCCCCTAGCTTGGCCCATTAAGGCAACACCTGCGGCGGAACCAATAGAAAGTAAGCTTCCTCCAACACCAGTAGTTAAGGTAACAAGCAGCCATTGATCAGTTACCATTGAAGGATTCATCGTTATCACAGCAAACATAACCGGAATATTATCAACGATAGCTGAGAGAATTCCTACAATAAAGTTTGCATAAGTAGGTCCTAATCCGCCATATAAAAATTCAGAAACTAATGTCAGATATCCCAAGAAACCTAGACCACCTACACTAAGTATTACGCCAAAGAAGAATAACAAAGTATCCCATTCAGCTTTTGAAACTTTTCTTAAAAAATCAAATTTTTCATCATCCATATCTTTATCAAACGTAAGTTTTAAGTAAAAAGAATAGAAACCAAGAATCCCTAAGCCAAACATCATTCCCAGCATAGGAGGAAGATGTAAGATATTATGAAAATTCACTGCCAAAAAAATTGTAAACAATCCTAAAAAAATAATGACCTTGCCCCCTCTTTTCATTACAACTACATCCGTTGAAACATTTGGTTTCTCATTGCTAATAAAAAAATACATGATTGTTGCTGGAATTGCATAATTAATTACTGAAGGAACAAAAAGATTAAAAAAAGTAAAGAATTCAACAATTCCTGCCTGCCAAACCATTAAAGTGGTAATATCTCCAAAAGGGCTAAAAGCTCCTCCGGCATTTGCAGCAACTACTATATTGATACATCCAAGAGATAAAAATTTAGGGTTTCCCTTGCCGCACGCAAGTAAGACGGAACACATCACTAATGCTGTGGTTAGATTGTCAGCTATCGGTGATAGAAAAAAAGTTATAATACCCGTTAACAAAAATAATTTTCGAAAATTATAACCCTTAGATATTAATTTATAACGAACAACTTCAAACACTCTCCTTTCTTGCAAAGCATTTATGTATGTCATTGCCGCCAATAAGAATAAAAAAAGTTCTGCAAATTCTAATAAATTATGCTTAAATGCATGCTCTACTTCTTTGCTATATTGATCTCCAAAAGAAGTATAATGAAATGCGATTAATCCCCAAATTAAAGAAGCTGATATGATAACTGGCTTAGATTTACGTAGATGAGAAAATTCCTCAGCCATTACAGCAACATAAGCAACTGCAAAAATTAATAATGAAATTATTCCAATGTAACTTGTTGTTAAATCTATATGCATATCTTATTTTAAGAATTAAAAATAATCACTTCCTTGTCTATATTAAAATCATATAAATTGTTGTGCATACCATCGTCAACAAAAAGATTTTTTTTTTGGATTATTTGATTTTAAATATAGTTTTTTACTATGACTATGAGGAATAACTTCATCCTTTGTTCCACTAATTATTAATACTGGAGATAAAATTTTATCAATTTTAGAATAATTATCAAATTTATCTAAAACTAAGTATTTGACAGGATAAATTTTATATCTTTTCCTGGCTATATCTGGAGCAGAAGTAAAAGGTGCTTCTAATATAATGGATTTAAACTTATAGCGAGTCCCTAACTCAACAGCTACAGCGCAACCCAAAGACTCCCCATATATTATTAGATTTTCATAATCATAATTTAAGTTATCAATGATCCATTTAATGGCTGTTTCACCATCAATATATAAATTTCTCTCTGTTGGTTTACCTAAATTTCCACTATAGCCTCTCCAAGCCAGCAACAACACCCCCCAACCATTATTAATATATCTTTTAATTCTATAAGCCCTCTCACCGATATCAAAAGAATTGCCGTGAAAATAAACCAACATTGGTTGATTAATATTCGGCTTTGAATACCATGCTAATAAATCCACTCCATCAGAGGTTTTTATCTTAAGCTCTTTGATGTTGCTTAACTCATAATCTTCAGGTTTGTTAGGCTTGCCTGAAATATTAAAAAGAATTTTTCTTTGAAAAAGAAAAATTATTAAACCAAATACCAAGTAAATGAAAAATGCAGAAATTATGTACTTAATCATAAAATAAAGCTATAAAGTCCAGTCATATATGCTTAAGAATATTAAAACGTATAATCCATTAAGCGATTATAACAAAGTAATAAAAAAACTTAATAATAACGGTGTGAGACCAACAAAACAAAGAATGGTTCTTGCTAAACTTCTTTTTGAAAAAGGTAAAAGACATGTCTCAGCTGAAGACTTGTATATAGAGGTGCGAAAAGAAGATAGAAGAATTTCACTTGCTACAGTTTACAATACATTAAAGCAATTTACGAAATTAGGCATAATAAGAGAAGTGGTTGTTGATCAAAACAAATCATTATATTGTAATGATTATAAATCTCATTATCATCTATACATTGAAGATGAGGGAAAAGTTGTTGATATTCCAACTGAAAATATTAATTTAGACTTACCCTCCTTTCCTGCCTGTTTAAATTTACATAATGTTGACGTTATAGTTAGAGTTAGAACACTTAAGGATATAATAAAAAAAACTAATTAATCAATGGCCGAAAATAATTTATGGTCACCAACTGATAAAAATAATTTCTTAACAGAATTCATTACTTCTATTAATAAGAAAAATTTTTTTAAAGGCAATGATTACGAATTACTTCATAAATGGAGCATAAATAATAAAAAAAAATTTTGGTCGGAAGTATGGAATTTTACGTCAATAATAGGTGAATATAAAGATCCGGTGGTAGAAAATGAGAATGATTTTATCAATTCAATTTTTTTTAAGAATTCTAAATTAAACTTTTCACAAAATTTAATTAAAATAAAAGATGATTCTGACGCTATAGTTTTTTATTCTGAAAAAGGGTTTAACAGGCGTATTTCTTGGAAACAACTAGATGAACAAGTTAGTAAAATTGCACACTATTTTTACAATCAAAAAATCCAAAAAGGTGAAAGAGTTGGGGCCGTATTGCCAAACATACCAGAAGCTGTAATTTCTTTTTTAGGTGCAGCAAAAATTGGAGCCATTTGGTCCTCATGCTCAGCAGATTTTGGTCCACAAGCAATAATAGACAGATTCAAGCAAATTGAACCAAAAATTTTATTAATTTCTGATCACTATTTTTATAACAATAACAAAATCAATACGCTGGAAAATATAAGAATAATTAAAGATCAAATACCAAGTATAAAGCAAATAGTCATTATCCCCTATGATAATAAAATTCAAAATTATAATGTAAATTTTGAATATAAAAATTGGATTGACATCATCAACAAAAGTCAGATTTTTGATAAATATGAAAATTTCAATTTTAATACTCCACTCAACATATTGTATTCAAGCGGGACAACAGGCGTTCCAAAATGTATAGTGCATGGTGCTGGAGGATCTTTAATACAACATAAGAAAGAGCATCAACTTCATTGTAATATTAAGCCCAAGGATAAAGTTTTTTATTTCACCACCTGTGGTTGGATGATGTGGAATTGGCTTGTTTCTTGTTTAGCTTCAAAAGCAACAATTTATTTATATGATGGTTCGCCTTTTTATCCAAAAATTGATCATCTTTTTGAAATAGCTCAAAATGAAAAGATCACTTTCTTTGGAACAGGCGCAAAATACATAGACACATTACGACAGAACAAAGTAGAAATTTATAAAAAATATGATTTAAAAAACCTTGAAACAATCGCCTCAACTGGCTCACCTTTGGTTCATGAATCCTTTCATTATGTTTATGAAAAAATTAAAAAAAATGTCCAATTAACTTCAATAAGCGGTGGAACGGATATTGTTTCATGCTTTGTGCTAGGAAATCCTAATTTACCAATTTATGCAGGTGAAATTCAATGTAAGGCCCTTGGTATGGATGTTGCAATTTTTGATGATGAGGGGAAGGAAATACATAAAAAAAGGGGGGAGTTAGTTTGTAAATCTTCTTTTCCTTCAAAGCCTTTATTTTTTTGGAATGATAATAACAATATAAAATTGCAAAAAGAATATTTTAATAAATATAACAATGTATGGCATCAAAGTGATTATGCAGAATCTACTGAAAACAATGGATACATTATTTATGGAAGATCAGATGCGACTCTTAATTCTGGAGGTGTAAGAATTGGTACTGCAGAACTATACAGGGTCGTTGAAAATATAAATAACGTTATGGAGTGTATGGCAGTTGAGCAAAAATGCAATAATGATACAATAATATTATTATTTGTAAAATTGAAAAATAACATTCAATTAGATGGAAGTTTCATCAATATCATAAAAGAGAAAATTAAATCTAACTTATCTCCGAAACACATACCTGCAAAAATAATTGATGTTTCAGATATTCCTAAAACTAAAAGTGGTAAAATTGTTGAACTAGCAATTAAAAAAATTGTTAACAATGAAAAAATAAATAATTTGAATTCTATAGCCAATCCTGAATGCCTAGAAGAATTTCGTAAAAAATCTCAGATTGCTAATTAATTTTTATAATTTAATTGTCTGAATTATGTTTGCATAGTTAGTTAAAAAAATATAATTAATTATTCATGCCTAAAAAAATAGTAATTACCAAACTGGGCGGGCCTGAAGTATTGGAATATGTAGATTATGATTTAGAATCAAAAATTTTAGACAATGATGTGCGCATTAAGCAAACATCTATTGGCTTAAACTACATTGATACATACCATAGAAGTGGAATTTACCCTCTGCCTACAAAATTACCAGTTTGTCCTGGCCTTGAAGCTTCTGGCGAGGTTATTGAATTAGGAAAAAATGTAAGTAGATTTAAGATTGGTGATAGAGTTTGCTATGCAAGCGTTCCTATAGGCGCCTACTGTGAAATTAGAGATTTTTCCACCTCTAACTTAATTAAAATTCCAGATTCTATTTCAAATGATACTGCAGCATCTATTTTACTTCAAGGAATGACAGTAGAATATCTTTTTGAAAGATTGTACCAAATCAAAAAAGATGAGTATATTTTATTCCATGCTGCGGCTGGTGGGGTCGGCCTGATTGCCTGTCAATGGGCGAAATCAATCGGTTGTAAAATGATTGGCACAGTCAGCACAAATGAAAAGGGAGAATTAGCCAAGGCTAATGGTTGCTCATTTATAATTAATTATAAATCAGAAAATGTTGTAGAAAAAGTAAAAGAAATAACAAATAACATAGGTGTTCCTGTAGTTTTTGATGGTGTAGGTAAAGATACTTTTAATATTTCTCTTGAATGTCTATCGTTAAGAGGCTTAATGGTTTCTTTTGGCCAATCTTCTGGAATGGTCCCTCAAGTTGATCTTCATAAAACTTTTAACCCCAAAAGCTTGTATTATACAAGACCAACTTTAATGCACTATAACTCGAATAGAGAAGAATTAGAAAACTCTTCTAATACTCTTTTCAATAAAATTATCAATAAGGAGATTAAAGGAAATATTACAAAAATTTTTGATTTAAAAGAGGCATCCAAAGCTCACCTAAAATTACAGTCAAGAACAACTACTGGTTCTATTATATTAAAAACTTAATTATTCTTTTTATTTCTAAGTAAATTTAATATTATGGAATTTCAAATAAATCATAAGTGTGGCGACCCCTAGGAGAATCGAACTCCTCTTTCCAGGATGAAAACCTGGTGTCCTGACCGATAGACGAAGGGGTCAATGTGTGGATTATATAGTTTATTAAATAAAATAATTCAAATTATTTAGTAAACAGGCATCGCATCTTCAATTATTAATTGCGGTTTCAGCATTCCATTAAAACAATCTTTTTTTATAGAACATCCAAAATCAAATTTGGAAGATTTATTATTGATTAAATTTTCACCAAGATTTGTTCCAAAACTATTAAAACTTATGCCTTTGATATCCATTCCATAATCAGATCTAAAGAAAATTAATATATGTTTTTCCTTTAAAATTTTGCAATGATTGATTCTTAATCCTTGAACAATAAATTTTGGTTCCTCATTTCCATTTCCAAAAGGTTCTAAATTTTCCAGATTTTCTAATAAATCAAGGTTAATCTCATCAACAGATAGCTTTACATCATATAAATTAATTTTTTGAAACAAAGATTCAGAAAATTGCCCAAAGCTTTGTAACAAATATTGATAAAATTTGTCCAATAAATTTTTCTGAATTTTTAAACCTGCCGCCATCTTGTGCCCCCCACCACTTAAAAGAAGACCTTCTAGTTTAGCTAAGAGAACTATATTTCCCAAATCTATCTGTTTTATTGAACGTGCTGACCCAATTCCAATATTTTGATCAAATGAAATTACAATAGCGGGTTTATTAAATCTTTCTACCAATCTACTTGCTATAATTCCTAAAATGCCTTTATGCCAACCTAAGCCATAAACTAATAAAAATTTTTTATTAACTTGTTTTTTTGCCTGTACTAAAGCTTGATCATAAATGTTACTTTCGATTAATTTTCTTTTTTCATTTAACAAAAAAATTTTTTTTGTAATAGTTTCAATTTCAATTAAATTGTTGCTAACTAAGAGTTTATAAGGCAGAAAAGAATCATCAACTCTGCTTGCTGCATTTAATTGAGGGCCAATTATAAAACTTAAATCAGATGCAGTAGGAGAATGGTTTATATTTGAGTTATCTATAATTTGAGAAATGCCTTTATGAGTTCTTTTTTTAATTATCTCCAATCCTTTAATTACAAAGTTTCGATTATAATCACTTAAATTAACGACATCACAGACAGTACCTAAAGCTACTAAATCGAGATTTTTTAGTAAGTTGGGTTCAATATTTTTATCATCAAAATAGTTATTTTCTCTTAAAATTTTTCTTAAACCCACAATAAAAAGAAAAGTCACCCCAACAGCAGCAAGATCATTTAATTTGGATTTTTCATCAAAACGATTTGGATTAATTATGGAATAAATATTAGGTAGTTTATTTTCACTGATATGATGATCGATTATTATAACATCAATTTCTTTGTAATTTGAATGATCTAATATTTCAAAAGATGTAGTTCCGCAATCAACTGAAAAAACAAGATTGATTTTTTCTTTGGCAAATTCGTCCATTATTCTTTTGTTTGGTCCATATCCTTCATTTAAGCGATCTGGTATTTTTACACTAATTGAACATTTCAAAAATGAAAAGAAATTATGTAATAATGCAGCAGAAGTAGATCCATCAACATCATAGTCAGCAATTATTCCAATTTTCTTCTTGTTGATTATGTTTTTGATTGTTCGATTAATTGATTTAGTCATATCTTTTAACTTGAATGGATTAGGGATGTTGTTTTTAAAAATAGGATTTAAAAAGTTTTGTACTTGCTTTTCTTTAATATTTCTTAAAGTTAATAATTTTCCCAACATTATTGACAAATTATGTCTTTGAGAAATCATCAATGATTCACGTTCATCACATTTTTTTATTTTCCATTTATTATTTAAAAGAGAAGTGTGAGGATACAAATTAATTTATACTTTTATCTATTGTTATAACCGCAATGTTATCTAAAACAAAATCTAATTTTTCAATCTTAGTAAGGGCCTTACTAAGAAGTCTCTTTTTGGTTTCATGGGTAACAATAATTATTGGAATCTGCTCTTGAGAACCATTTTTATCAGGAGTTTGTAATATTGTTTCAATTGAAATTCCCTCTTCATTTAAATTAGAAGTTATCTTAGCCAACACACCAGAGATATCTTTAACTAAAATTCTTAAATAATATGATTCTGACTTATTTGACAAATCTAATTTTTTATAATCAATTAATTTGTTTATTGCATATCCTAGGGATGGAGATTTTGTATCTAGGGCAATTTCATATAAATCGGAAAAAATTGAACTTGAGGTAGCCTGACCGCCTGCCCCCTCACCTTTTAAGACTAAAGACTGTAAATGATCAGTTTCAATTTTTACTCCATTTAACACTCCGTCTATATTTGCCAATTGAGATTCATTAGGAATTAATTTAGGTTCTACTACACTCATAATTTTATTATCAATAATTTCAGATTCAGAAATTAATTTAATTTTATAGCCTAATTTTTCAGCATTTTTTATGTCTTCAATATCAATATTAGTGATTCCTTTATAGGTAACATTATCAAAATTAATTGTTGATCCAAAACATAAAGTTGAAAGTAAAGATAATTTATGTGCTGAGTCAACGCCATCAACATCATTGGCTGGATTAATTTCTGCATATCCATTCTGTTGAGCTTTTCCTAAAATTTCTTTAAAACTTAATTTTTTTTTCCCCATTTCAGATAATATAAAATTTGTAGTACCATTTAATATTCCAGAAATTTTTTTAATCTTATTTAAAAAAATAGACTGTTTTATAACTTTAACTATTGGAATCCCACCTGCAATAGCTGCCTCAAATAAAAGTAAAACATTATTTTTTTCAGCTATTTCAAAAAGCTCATTTCCATATTTTGATAACATCGCTTTATTTGCAGTAATAACATGAATATGATTTTCTAATGCTTTTTTAACTAAATCAAAACTGAGGCCTTTTTCTTCTCCAATTAATTCAATAAAAATATCACATTTATCATTTTTCACTAATTCGAATGGATCATCTTTCCATTGATATTTACTAATATCAAAAATTCTTTTTTTAGATTTATTTTTTGCCGATATCGCTAAAATTTTAAATTCAGCATTAATTTTTTTAACAATTATTTCATGATTATTAATTAAATCATCAATTACGTTTGAACCTACTGTTCCTAAGCCGGCTATGCAAACGTTAAATGTTTTTATTTTATTCATTAATAATATTCTGTTTTATTTATTGTCTAAGCACTTAGTAATCTGATCATTATCAGAATTATTAATTTTGCACAAATCTATAGCTTCTTTGTCGGTTATATTTACATCTTTAAAATCAGGAACTGTATCAATGTCCGGATATCCGCATGATGATAACAAAAATAAAAAGATAACTAATAACTTAAACACTTTTAATTATTTTCTAAACCTAATTTTTCATCATATCCAAACATAATATTCATACATTGCACTGCTTGTCCGCTACCTCCTTTTAATAAATTATCTATCAAGCTTACAATAATTATTTTGGAAGAAACAGAATGATCAAATAATTTAATAAAACAATTATTAGTATTTTGAACTTTGAAAAAGTCATTTCTTTCTTGTTTATCAATTAATTTCACAAAACTAGCGTTAGAATAAAATTTTGTTAAACATTCATTTATATCATAACTTGATATGTCTTTATTCAAATCACAGTATATTGTTGACATCATTCCTCTGAAAATTGGCAAAATGTGGGGATTAAAGGAAAATTTTACTTCCGTATCACTAATTTTAGACAACTCTTGATGAATCTCACAAATATGACGATGTTCATTTGTATTATAATTATAAAAATTCAACATACCATCCTTAGAAATATTTCTTTCATCAAATTTTTTTCCAGCTCCACTATATCCTGATTTCGAATCAATGATTATATTATAACTATTAATTAGTTTGGCTTTAAGCAATGGTACCAAGGGCAATAAAATTGAGGTGGGATAGCATCCAGGAACTGCAATATTATTGCAATTACGAATTAATCCAAAATTAATCTCTGGTAATCCATAGATAAAATTGTTCAATAAATAAGGACATACGTGTTTAGAATTATAATTATTTCTATAAACTTCACTATCATCTAGTCTAAAATCTGCTGACAAATCTATGATATTAGTTTTATTAATATTTTTTTTTACAAAATTTTGTGAAACAATATGAGGTAATGCTAAAAAAACTACATCTATATTTGTAGGATCTATATTTTTATACAGATCCAATTTTGGCAAAGTGTCATTAGTTATTCTTTTATCAAACTCCTTTATGTCTTTATTAGGAAAATTTTCACTTCCTAGAAAAATAATTTCTATACCTGGGTGCCTAGACAGAATGTAAATTAATTCTAATCCAACATAGCCTGTTGAGCCTAAAACGGCTACTGTAATTGTTTTTCTCATTTGAAAATTATCTTTTAGAGAATTGATAACTTCGTCTGGCTTTAGCTAAACCAGATTTTTTTCTTTCAACTACTCTTGAATCTCTTGTAAGAAATCCTACCTTTTTAAGAGACTTTCTTAACTCATTATCATATAGAGTTAATGCCTTGCTTATCCCATGTCTTAAAGCTCCAGCTTGTCCAGAAAGTCCGCCTCCCTTTACAGTGGCCTTAATGTCATAATTACTAACTGATTGAATAATTTCTAAAGGTTGATTAACTATCATTTGCAAAACTGGTCTTGAAAAATAATCTTTAAGTGATTTTCCATTAATAGAAATTTTACCCTCACCTTTTTTTAGCCAAACACGTGCGATTGAATTTTTTCTTTTACCAGTTGCATACGATCTCTCTTTATTATCTAGGATAGGTCGTTTTATATCTGTCTGTTCTTCTATCATTTAGAAAAAATATTTTTTTTATTAAGTTTTGAAATATCTAGTTGAGTTGGATTTTGTGCCTGATGGGAATGATCCGGGCCATTATATATCTTACAATTTGAAAGTTGCTTTCTTCCAAGAGGCCCTTTGGGAATCATTCTTTTAATAGCAAGTTTAATAATATCACTTGATTTATTTTTTTCTTTCATTTTTGCAACATTGGTTTTTTTTAATCCACCGGGATACCCGGTATGATTGTAGTATATTTTGTCAGTTAGTTTTTTCCCAGTAAGAGCGATCTTGTCTGAATTGATAATGATGAGATTATCTCCACAGTCTTGATTAGGTGTGTATTCGGGTTTATTTTTACCTCTCAGTATATTAGCTGAAATAACAGCTAATCTACCGAGTACAGCCTTATCTGCATCAATAAGAAGCCAATTTTTTTTAATTTGTTGACTTTTTAAAGAAAATGTTTTCATGCGGTGCACATACAGATTTGGTAAAATTAAGTCAATAAAATATTAAAAAAGAATTAATAGGAAATTTATTATTGATTGGTAGAAAATTTTATTATTCAAGTAATTCTTTTAAATTATTTGAAATTTCTTGTAATTTATCAATACTAAGTTTTGTTTCCCCTATTTTATTAATAATAGAAACTTCATTTTTTTTAGTTTTATCGCTTACAATTTTTTTTGCTAAATCAAATGAATAATTATGTCTCCCATTTTGATATAAAATGTTTTTTAACTCTTGTAATTTTTTAATATTTTCAATGTTAAAGAATCTTCTTTTGTTATCAGAAAGTCTTGTTGAAATACCATCAAATTTAGTATCCCAATATCGTATTACATGTTTATTTATTTTTAATAATTCTGATACTTCAGATATAGATTTATATTTTTTATCTTTCATTGAACATTATAATCATTTAATTTTTTTAATATATGTTTACTAGGTAAAAATGAAATCACATTTCTTGGGGCTATCATAACTTCCTCTTTTGTTTTAGGATTTCTTCCTATGCGAGCATTTTTTTTTCTAAGTTTAAATGTGCCAAAATTATGTATTTTAACAATTTTATTTTTGTTTAACCCTTGTATTATTTCTTCAATAATATCATTAACTAAATTGATACAATCTTTTTTCGTAAGTCCAAACTCATTATTTATAAATTCTGCAATATCTTCTCTTGTAATATTATTCATTGACAAAGTTAACCATTTTTAATTCTTCAATAATAAGCTTATTTATATCTTTTTTGATAAATTCTAAACAATTTTTTAAAGCTTGAGCAAAAGCTTCTGGGGACGCGCTACCATGGCTTTTTACAACAATCCCATTTAATCCGAGAACCATAGCCCCATTGTATTTTGTAGGATTAACGGTATTTGAAAATTTTATTAGATCTTTTTTCAAAATAAAATATGCTATATTGTTAATTATATTCTTTGTAAAAATTTTTTTAAAATTACCAGTAATAAATTTAGACAAACCTTCGGCTGTTTTTAATGCTATATTTCCAGTAAATCCATCTGTTACAATGACATCAGCTTTTCCAGACGTTATCTGATCAGGTTCAATATATCCAATAAAATCATTTTTTAGAAAGCTTTTATTTATCAAATTAAAAGCTTCTTGTAGATATCCTTTTCCCTTACCTTCTTCGGTACCTATATTTAAAATTGCAATTTTTGGACTAGAAATATTTTTAATTTTTGCAAAAGCATGGCCCATAATTGAGAATTGTAATAATTGATTTTCATTACTTTCTTTATTAGCTCCTAAATCTAACATAATACAAAAACCTTTTGAAGTTGGAATCATAGAACAAAATGCCGGTCTTTTGATATTGTTTAATGTTCCTAATATTATCGTTGATAATACAGTTACTGCTCCTGTATTCCCTGCTGAAACAAAGCCGATACGGTTTTTTGATTTTATAAATTCAATAGCTTTACGCAAGCTACTTTCCTTCTTTGATCTTAATATAGAAGAAGGTTTATCACCATCTAAAATAACTTCTTCACAATGAACAAAATTTATCATTTCAGAATGTTTATTTAAAAAATCATTATTTATTAATTTTTTTTTACCAAAAATTATTAATTTAACATTTGAATTATTATTTAAAAATATTTCACATCCTTTAATTGTTTTTTCTGGAGAATTCTCACCTCCCATTGCGTCCACAACAACGGTTATCTGATTTTCATTCATCAAATAAAAAATTAATTATCTTTTGGTGTTTTTTTACTAATTATTTGCTTGCCGTTATATATGCCTGTAGATATATCCAACCTGTGGGAAAGTCTTGGCTCACCAGATTCTTTATCCTCAATAATGTTAATTGAGCGTAAAGCATCATGAGACCTTCTCATATTTCTTTTGGATTTAGATGTTTTTCTTTTAGGTACAGCCATATTTAAGTGAAGTCATATTGATAATTAACAACATTGCAAGTCTTAAATAGCAGAATTTGCAAAAGTATAAGTCTAATCACTCGAATTAATATTATTAACTTGTTTTTTAATTTAAGTGATATTTTTTTTAAAAATGACAATAAATATTAAAATAACTTCTAATAAAAAAAGTTGAATTAAATTCAATTTTTTTTGAATTCTTTTCTAAATTTAACATTGTTCGAATAGTTTCTATGATTGATAAAGATTTTGTTTCAATTCAATTTATCCCTGTTTTCATTTTTTAAAAAATAATGTATGAATAAGTTTTATGTTTGTTTTCCATAGATTATTGTTAATATTATTGATCTTCACTTTATTTGTAAGTTGTAACGAAAAAATATTATATTCAGGAAAAATTATTAATGAAGAAAATTTCGATTTTAGTAAATTACAAAATAAAGAAGAAGTAATTGATAAATTAGGTAATCCTAATTTTATAGACCCGATTGAAAAGAAATATTATTATTTTTCAGAAAAAAAATATGTAAGAAATTTTTTCAAGCAAAGAATAACTAATAGGATAATGGTTGTTTTCATTTTTAATGAAAATGAAACAATTAAATCGGTTTCACAGTATGATTTAAATGATGAGCAGGATGTAAAAAATATTAAAGAATCAACTCCTAATGAATTAATTGAAAGAGGATTAATTAAAAAAATATTTGGAGGAGTTGGAACCACTATTCCAAGCACTACGCAATAAATTTATTACATAGATATTGATGAAAGCAGAAGTAAAGCTACTATATTAGTTATTTTTATCATTGGATTAACAGCAGGACCTGCGGTATCTTTATAAGGATCACCTACAGTATCGCCTGTGATAGCTGCTTTATGGGCTTCGCTTCCTTTTCCACCATAATTTCCATCTTCGATAAATTTTTTTGCATTATCCCATGCGCCTCCGCCAGCGGTCATACTAATAGCAACAAATAGTCCTGTAATGATTACACCTAATAACAACGCTCCAAGACATGAAAGTGCTGCTGATTGTCCTGCGATAAAAAAAATTACAAAATAAACTATTATTGGAGATAAAACTGGCAGCATTGAAGGGATAATCATTTCTTTTATTGCTGCTTTAGTTAAAATATCAACGCAAGTACCATATTCTGGTTTTCCTGACCCTTCCATAATTCCTGGAATTTCTTTAAACTGTCTTCTAACCTCTATAACAACTGAACCTGCTGCTCTTCCTACAGCAGTCATACTCATTGCACTAAATAAAAATGGTAGCAAGCCTCCTAATAAAAGTCCAACAACTACATAGGGATTGGATAAATCAAATGAAACATCAATTTCATATAAAAGACTATTTGAATCAGTAGTAAAATGATTTAAATCTTCAGTATAAGCAGCAAATAAAACCAGAGCTCCTAGTCCCGCAGAACTAATAGCATATCCTTTGGTCACAGCTTTGGTTGTATTACCTACAGAGTCTAGAGCATCAGTGGTCTTTCTAACGCTATCGTCAAGATCAGACATTTCAGCAATTCCACCAGCATTATCAGTTACTGGTCCGTAAGCATCAAGAGCTACTACCATTCCTGCCAGTGCTAACATAGTAGTAACTGCTATAGAGATTCCAAATAATCCTGCTAACGAATAAGTTATTATAATTCCAGCAACTATGATAATAGCAGGTAATGCTGTTGCTTCTAAACTAATAGCTAGTCCTTGAATGACGTTTGTACCATGACCTGTAGTTGAGGCCTTTGATATACTTTGTACAGGTCTGAAATTTGTTCCTGTATAATATTCAGTTACCCAAATAATTAATCCTGTAATAATCAAACCGACAAGACCGCAATAAAATAAAGATAAACCATTAAATGAAGCTGATCCAACAATAAAAGTTGAATTCATACCAACAACATGGTCGGTAATAAAATAAAGTAAAAATGCAGATAAAATTGCAGATACTAAAAAACCTTTATACAAAGCCATCATAATATTCTCAGTATTACCCAGTCTTACAAAATAAGTTCCTATTATGCTGGCTATAATACAAACTCCAGCTATAGCTAAAGGATACATCATCATTTTACTAGCTAGATCTTGAGTAAAAAAAATAGAAGCTAAAACCATCGTTGCAACAACAGTTACCACAAATGTTTCAAATAAATCTGCTGCCATACCAGCGCAATCTCCAACATTATCACCTACATTGTCAGCTATAACAGCAGGATTTCTTGGATCGTCTTCGGGAATACCTGCTTCAATTTTTCCAACTAAATCAGCTCCAACATCCGCACCTTTAGTAAAAATACCTCCGCCAAGTCTTGCAAAAATTGAAATCAAAGAAGCACCGAAACCAAGAGAAACCAATGGTGCAACAATTGTTCTTCCCTCAAAATTTCCTGAATTAGATAGCATAAAATAATAAGATGAAACTGATAGTAGTGCAAATCCAGCAACCAACATACCAGTTACTGCTCCTGCTTTAAAAGAAATTGATAAACCTTCGGCTAATGATGAACTGGCTGCTTGAGTAGTACGTACATTTGATCTAACTGATATATTCATACCAACATAACCAGCTGCTCCGGAAAAAAAGGCTCCTATAAGAAAGCCAATTGCAGAATACAAATCAAAGATCAGCCAAATCAAAATGAATATTATGAGCCCCACTATTCCTATAGTCAAATATTGTCGATTTAAATAAGCCTTGGCGCCTTCCTGAATTGCTCTAGCTATTTCTTGCATTTTATCGTTGCCAGGACTTTGTGATAGAATTTGTCTAGAAGTGATGATGCCGTATAGAACAGCAGATAAACCGCATAAAAGAATGAATATTTGCATAATTGTCATTTTTGCTGGACTCCCTTTAGAATTTCGTGGTCATATGACAGAAAGGTTTAAAAAAATCAAGATATTAGAACATTTTTTATTTAATAAATTTATCTAATATGGCATTTATTATTTTAGTGTCTTTCAAATTTACAAATAACTTTGATATTTCTAAGTAATCATTAAGGATTATTTTATATTTTATGATTTTTGAATTATTTAATTCACTTATGGCCACTAACAATATAGCTTTGTTAACCGTGTCCCACTTTTCAAATTTTCTATCAAACGTAATTAAATTATTTATTTCTTGAGATATATTTTTTACATCAATTTTTTTGTAATAACTTACTAATTTTGATAAAAAACTAATATTGTACTCGATTTTTTCAGGTGATTTATCTATCCTGGTATTTCGATAATATTTATCAAAATCATCTTTTATTTTTTCGATATCTTGATTGTTAATTAACTGCTGAGATACTAATTGAACAGCGGCAAGTCTAGTTTTAGACTTTAGTTTATTATCCATTTTAATTTATTGTTTTGAACAACAAACTTTGACAAGCTTTAGCAGCTTCTGCTCCTTTATTTTTTTTAGATGGATCACTTCTTTCCATAGCTTGTTCTAAATTTTCACAAGTCAATATTCCAAAACCAATTGGTTTATTAATTTTGATAGATAAATCCATTATTTTTCTTGTAACTTCATTTGAAATAACTTCAAAATGATATGTTTGACCTCTTATGATGCATCCTAAAGCAATAAATCCATCATATGAATTTTTATTTTCATTAATTATGAATGGTATTTCAAATGAACCAGGAGATTTAACAATCTTATACTGTATTGAAATATCTCTATCAAATAATTCGTCTTTATTATTATCAAAATATTCAGTAGACCCCTTGATTAATCCTTGTGCTACTTTCTCATAATAATCTGAAACAACAATAAGTACTTTTTTCATTTTACATTTATATTTTTTCTTGAGATATAATCTCTAAATCAAAGCCATCTAATGCAATAATTTTTTTATTACTATTAGATAATAATATAATTTTTTGAAGACCTAATTCTAACAATATTTGTGCCCCGACACCATATTCTCTTAATTCTAGCTTGCTCTCTTCTGCATCCCGACGTTTAAATATCTTTTGTATTTTTGGTGCCATATCACTATTAATTAAAACTATTGCCCCACTTCCTTTTTGCTCTATTAATTCAAAGGATTTAGAAATTTCATTTCCAAATATATTTTTTTCTTCAAATATATCCTTAGTGATGTCCAATTTATGCATTCTGACATATTTAGGCTCTTTATGATTTGTTATATTTTTTACCAAAGCATAATGTTTTTCGCCTGATAAGGAATTTTTAAAAATCTTAAGTACAAAATCCCTTCCCATTTCACTTTCAAACTCTCTCTCCGAATCAAGTTCAATAATTTTTGAATTTTTTAATCGATATTTTATTAAATCAGAGACTGTGCCAATTTTAAGAGAATGTACTTTTGCAAAGTTTACCAGTTCTGGCAACCTAGCCATAGTGCCATCATCATTCATAATTTCACAAATAACTCCAGAAGGATTTAATTCTGCTAATTTAGCAATATCTACAGAAGCTTCTGTGTGTCCCGCTCTTTCTAAAACACCTCCATCCCAAGCCACTAATGGAAATATGTGTCCGGGCGAGACTATATCTTCTTTGTTTCTGTTATGATTAATGGCAACTGATATCGTGTGAGCTCTATCTGCAGCAGAAATTCCAGTTGTAACACCTTCTTTAGCTTCTATTGAAATAGTAAAAGCAGTTAAATCGTTTTTTAGATTGGAAGGATTCATTAAAGGCAATTCTAATTCATTAATTCTTTGCTTTGTTAATGCTAAACATATCAATCCTCTGCCGAATTTTGCCATAAAATTTATTGCTTCAGGTGTAATCATTTGTGCAGGTAAAATTAAATCTCCTTCATTTTCTCGATCAGGATCATCAACAAGGATATACATTTTACCATTTCTCGCATCTTCAATTATTTCTTTAATTGGAGAGATAAATTTATAATAATTTTCTTTATTCATTTTTAAGGACGTATCTTGATAGCGCATCAAACTCAATATTAACTAAATCATTTACTTTTGCATTGTTTAAATTAGTATTTTCATAAGTATGAGGAATAATTGATATGGAAAAATTGTCAGATAATAAATTGGCTACAGTTAGAGATATTCCATTGACTGCGATCGAACCTTTTTGAACAATAGATCTTTCCATATTCTTATTGGAATTGTCTTTTTGAAACACAAATTCCCAACTTGATTCTAATTCATTTATTTTTAATATTTTAGTAACACAATCAACATGACCGTATACGAAATGCCCGGCTATTTCATCTCCTGCTTTAATTGATTTTTCAAGATTGATTTTGTAATTATTATTCCAAAATTTTGTAGTAGATCTTTTAAGCGTTTCTTCACTTATATTAACAGTAAATAAATATTTGTTATTTTCAAAATTAATTGAAGTAGCTGTTAAACATATTCCGTCACAATTAATTGAAGAGCCTGTTTTGCAATCACTTAAGTTAAGATTAGTTTCAAAAGTAATCTCACTAAAATTACTTGTTTTATTTTTGATTATGGCTTGATCTTGTATAATTCCTGTAAACATTTTTATATTAATTTTTTAATGAAAAATGGTGATATACATCCTTTCCAAAATTTTTTTTAGTAATTTCTTGAAACTTCAAATTATCAATCTTTTTACCAATTATCACAGGCTTGCCCAACTCACCTATATTGAATGAAGCCTTGAATACATGTAGCTCATCTACAAGTTTTTTTGATAATAATTCTGTAAAAAAAATTCCGCCTGCCTCAACTAAAATATTGTTTATATTAATTGACAAAATCTTTTTCATAATTGTTTTTAAATTGAGTTTGTTAGAAACATTCCTTTTCATTAAATAAACTTCACAGCCTAATTTTTTCAGAGTTTTTAATTTTTTATTATTTCTTGAAGTAAATATTATAATTCTTTTTTTTGAAATATTTTTTAATATTTTTGATTTCAAAGGTATTTTAAGAGAATTATCAATAATGATTATAGGTAAATGTTTAATTATTAAATTATTACTTCTAACAGTAAATCGTGGATTATCTTTAATTATAGTTTTTGCAGTAGTAAGAATTGCTTGGCTTTGATATCTAAGTTTATGTGCGTATATTCTGCTTTTTGAATTAGATATCCATTTACTGGAATAATCTGAATATGCTATTTTCTCATCATTGGAAATTGCCATCTTGACCTTTACATAAGGTCTATTATTTTTTAAACTGTCGAAAAAAAATTTATTTAATAAGTTGGTTTTTTCTTCAGTCATTCCCACGTTCGTATAAATATTATTTTTTTCTAACTTCTTAATACTTTTATTATTTGTTCTGGGATCTGGATCAACTCTAGCTATAAAAATTTTTTTAATATATGATTTAATTATTTGATCAGTGCATGATCCATAATGAGATTTATGATAGCAAGGCTCAAGAGTAACATACATTGTACCTCCATAAGATTTGCTGCCTGCTTTCTTTAAGGCTATTTCTTCTGCATGTGGCCTGCCGGCTGGAGCAGTAACAGCTTTAGATATGATTTTATTATTTTTAACAATCAAGCATCCAACTGAAGGATTAGGAAAAGTTTTCCCAAAATTTTTATAGGCTAGTGAATGCGCCTTTAATAAATATTTTTTATGAATTTCACTCACGTTATAGACGAAAGTGTTATTTTTCTTCTAAATTATCTAAAAAATCCTCAAAATCTTTTACTTCTCTAAAATTTTTATAAACAGAGGCAAACCTAACATAAGCTACTTGGTCTAGGTTTGATAAAGCTTCCATAATATATTCGCCTATGATACTTGTTTTAATTTCCGTTTCTCCTGAATTTTCCAATCTTCGAGCTATGGCACTAACAATCTTTTCAATCTTATCCTGTTCAACTTTTCTTTTCCTTAAAGCAAGTGATAACGATCTGAACATTTTATCTCTATCAAAAGTCTCTTTTTGCCCATTACTTTTTATAACGATTAAATCTCTTAGTTGAATTCTTTCAAAAGTAGTGAATCTGGAACCGCATTGATCACAAATACGCCTTCTTCTAATAGCGGTATTATCTTCAGTGTGTCTTGAATCTTTGACTTGAGAGTCTTCATGACTACAAAAAGGACAGCGCATTAATAAGCCTCATTATAAATCGGATAATTAGAACACAAACCTATAACCTTTTTATTGGTAGTTGTGCAAATTTCTTCTCTTTCACTCTCCTCTAGTAACAAGCTATCCAGTACATCAGCAATCATATTTCCGACTGTATGAAAATCTTTTGTATTAAAACCTCTTGAAGTTGCAGCTGGTGTTCCAAATCTTAAGCCTGATGTGATTTTTGGAGGATTTGGATCATAAGGAATTGCATTTTTGTTACAAGCAATGCCGACATCTTCTAATAGTTTTTCTGCTTTATCTCCTGTTAAATTTTTGGGAGTCAGATCAAGCCAAACAATGTGTGAATCAGTTCCTCCTGTGACAATTCGAAAACCTCTATTAACAAGCGTCTCAGATAACACCTTTGCATTAGCAATAACATTTTTAGAGTATTGAACAAATTCTGGTTTTAATGCTTCGCCAAAGGTGACCGCTTTTGCCGCCATAACATGCATCAAAGGACCTCCTTGAAGGCCGGGGAATACCGCTGAATTTATTTTTTTTATTAAATCTTCATTGTTTGTCAATATCATTGCGCTTCTGGCTCCTCTTAATGTCTTATGAGTAGTTGAAGTTACAACATCTGCGTGCTCTATGGGATTTGGGTATTGTTTGCCCGCAATAAGTCCTGAATAATGGGCCATATCAACAACTAAGTATGCGTCAACATCATCTGAAATTCGACGAAATTTTTTCCAATCAATTATTCTAGGATAAGCTGAAGCCCCTGCAATAATCATTTTGGGTCTATGTTCTTTTGCCAGCTGCTCTACTTCATCATAATCAATTAAATCTTTATCATTGCCATCTTTTTTTACACCGTACTGAACAGCATTAAACCATTTTCCAGAGATGTTTGGTTTGGCTCCGTGTGTTAAATGCCCGCCTGATGCAAGTGACATTCCTAAAATAGTATCATGGGGTTGAAGTAGAGCCAAAAAAACAGCTTGGTTGGCTTGTGCTCCACTATGAGACTGAAGGTTGGCAAATTTACAATTGAATAATTTTTTTACTCTTTCAAGTGCTATTTCTTCTGCCTGGTCAACGAACTCACATCCGCCATAATATCTCCTGCCAGGATAGCCCTCTGCATACTTGTTGGTCATTACAGATCCCTGGGCGTTAAGAACCGCAAGTGAAGGGATATTCTCAGATGCAATTAATTCAATCTGATTTTGTTGTCGTTCAAGTTCTTTCCTTAATGTTGCAAAAACTTCAGAGTCACTATCTTTTAAACTTTGGTTGTATATTTCAGTCATTAAATGATTTTCCTAACTTAATTTATTTACTCTATTCTGATGTCTCCCACCTGCAAAATCCGTTGTAAGAAAATTCTCTATACATTTTAATACATCTTGTACATTCATAAATTTTGCTGGAAGAACGAGTACATTTGCGTCATTATGCTCTCTCATCAATTTTGCAATTTCAGGTTCAAATGCAAGTCCGGCTCTGATGTTTCTATCTCTGTTAGCTTCAATTGACATGCCTATGCCTGAGCCACAAATAAGAATTCCTTTTGAATTTTCATTTGAATTAATTTTTGAAACAAGTTTTTTTGCATAATCAGGATAGTCAACACTTTCTTCACTATAAGTTCCTAAATCTATTAGTTTTTCTTTTATTGTGTTTAAGATTTGTTTTTTTAAGTCAAATCCAGCGTGATCTGATGCAATAAAAATCATTTCATTCATATTACGAAGTTAATAATGCTTAATTTCTAAAATTACACTATATTATTACAAATTATGAACTCCGACAACATATGGCTTGATCCTCTTTATTTAGATGATCTTTTGAGTGAAGAGGAAAAATCAATAAGGAAAACAACTCATGAGTATTGTAATAAGAACTTATTGCCAATAGTAGTTAAAGATAATCAAAAACATCATTTTGATAAAAGTATTTATAAAGACTTTGGTTCAATGGGTTTTTTAGGTTCCACAATTGACGGTTATGGATCCTCTAATTCAAGCAAAGTTTCGTATGGTTTAATTGCTGCAGAATTTGAATCTATTGATAGCAGTTACCGGTCAGCCATATCCGTACAATCTTCTTTAGTCATTCATCCTATTTATTATTTTGGATCAGAAGAACAAAAAAATAAGTATTTACCAGATTTAGTCAAAGGAAATCTAGTTGGTTGTTTTGGTTTAACAGAAAGTGAAGCCGGATCCGATCCAGGTTCTATGAAAACTGCTTATAAAGAGGAAAAGGATTGTTTTGTCTTAAATGGTACAAAAAATTGGATTACTAATGCGCCAATTGCAGATATTTTTATTATTTGGGCATTAAAAGATAAAAAAAACATTCAAGGATTTATAGTTGAAAAAAACACACCGGGCTTATCAACTTCTTCAATACAAAATAAAGCAAGTTTAAAAATCAGTCCAACAGGTCAAATAATTTTAAACAATGTTAAAATTCCAAAAGAAAATATTTTGCCCAACACAGAAGGATGGAAATCTGTTTATTCATGCCTCAACAATGCAAGATATGGAATTGCCTGGGGGGTAATAGGAGCTGCGCAATCGTGCTGGCTAATATCAAAAGAATATTCAGAAAATAGAATCATTTTTAAACAACCTCTTGCTTCAAAACAACTAATTCAAAAAAAACTAGCTGTAATGCAGACAGAAATATCTTTGGGGTGGAGCGCATGTCTACATACAGGTAAAGCAATGGATTCAGGCAAGGATGTCAAGATTGCGATAAGCATGCTGAAAAGAAACAATTGTTCTAAAGCCATTGATATAGTCAGAGAGGCACGAGATATTCTTGGAGCTAACGGTTTATTAGATGAATATCATATCATGAGACATTTAGTTAACCTTGAAACGGTTAAAACGTACGAAGGAGCAGAAGACGTGCATTCATTAATTCTTGGCAAATTTCAAACAAATATTGACGCTTTCTAGTATCTGTTATTTACCTGAACAAATTAATCATTTTATTCTATTTAATATGATTGCATTTCTTTCTTTTTTACTATGAAATAGCTACTATTTTTTACTTCGGAGGAAAAATATGAAAAAAAACTTTAAACGACGTGACTTTCTTAAGAAAGCCGGCATAGCTGGTGCTGCAGCAACAGCTGTATCAACTTTCCCAGCTCCAGCTATAGCTGCTGATAGAGTTGACATTGCCATTGTTACTACTTGGCCAAGAGATTTTCCAGGTTTAGGAACTGGAGCTCAAAGATTTGGTCAAAGACTAACTGACATGAGTGATGGAAGATTTAACGTAGAATATTTTGCAGCTGGCGAGCGTGTTGGAGCTTTTGATTCTTTTGATGAAGTTGCTTCAGGTAATGCTCAAATGTATCATGCTGCCGATTATTATTGGAAAGGCAAACATCCTGGTTGGGCTTATTTCACTGCTGTTCCTTTTGGATTAACATACACAGAGTGTAACGCTTGGATAAGATTCGGTGGTGGTCAAGCTTTATGGGATGAATTAGCTGGAGAATACGGCCTTAAAAACTTCTTATGTGGTAACACTGGAGTTCAAATGGGCGGATGGTTTAATAAAGAAATCAATTCCGCTAGTGATCTAAAAGGTCTTAAAATGCGTATACCTGGACTTGGTGGAGACGTGATGGCTAAATTAGGAGCATCACCTGTTTCTTTGCCTGGTGGTCAAATTTATGAAAATTTAGTGTCAGGTGCTATTGATGCAACTGAATGGGTAGGTCCATGGAATGATGAAATTATGAAATTTCATGAAGCAGCTAAATATTATTATTTTCCAGGAATGCATGAACCAGGTTCTGCTCTTGCAGCTGGTTGTAACAAATCATGGTTAACTAGTTTGTCGGGTTCAGATCAAGTGATGATTGAAGCTGCTGCAGCTATGGAAAATGATGTAATGATGTCAGAATACAATGCTAAAAATGGTGCGGCCTTATCTAGATTACTTAATGAACAAGGTGTTGTCTTAAAAGAATTTAGTGATGATGTTTATGATTCATTTGGTGAAGCAGCAGACGAAGTGTATGCGGAAGTTGTAGAACACAGTGATCTTGCAAACCGTATCCACCAAAGTATGGTGAAAAGTCGTTCTGATGTGGGAGGTTGGTTAAACCTTGGAGATGCTGCATATTCAAAACAACGTAATAGAGTTCTTGGACTCTAAACAATTTTTTGTATTATTAAAAAAACAAAGCGGAATCCTTTGGGGTTCCGCTTTGCAAAAATAATTTTCATAAATCATAAGTCTAATGAATTTTAATATTGCAAATCAACTGCGTTTTTTTGGTATATCTATTGTTGCGTTAACTTTTATCTTTTTAACAAATAATTTTTTAAATTTTTGGGCTGATTGGCCTGGTGTTGATATTTTTTTTGCAAACATTGGCTGGTTCGGCTTTAATAAGTTGCAAAATCCACTTGATGGATATTCTTTAGTTCAAGCATGGATTCAATTACTTAGTTATATTTTAATAATTTTTTTATCTTTTCTTTACGTTTCTTTCTCATCGAATAAAAAACTAATTCAGGATTCAGAAACTCTATCTTCTCTATCAGCATATATCATTCGAGCTTCATTTTGGATTGTTCTGTTAGTGGGTATTGCTGATATGGTTTTATCATTTTTAAGAGTAGAAGATTATTTAATTCCTCTTTTTGGCAAAGATTTTGGCATGGCCTTAGGACGACCAAATTTTAGGGGGACTTATGTTCATTTTCCGATAATGCTTATTTCTCTAATTATAGCTTACTTTACTAGAACACTAGGATTTCTATGGCTATCAGTTCTTGTTGTTATAGCCGAATTTCAAATTGTTCTAGCTAGATTTATATTTTCATACGAACAAACTTTTATGGGTGATTTAGTTCGCTTTTGGTATGGATCTCTGTTTCTCTTTGCTAGCTCTTACGCATTAATTCATGAAGGGCATGTTCGTGTGGATGTTATTTATACAAAATTTACTAAACGTTCTAAAGCTTGGTCTAATGCTCTTGGCTCATTACTTTTAGGAGTACCAATATGTTGGACTGTTTTACTTAGAGGAATGTGGTGCAAACAATGTATAATTAATGCTCCTCTTACAAATTTTGAAACTTCAATGAGCGGTTATGGGATGTATGTAAAATATCTCATGGCTGGTTTTCTTGCCATTTATGCTTTAACTATGTTAATTCAATTTGTAAGTTATTTTTTAAGCAATGCTTCTGTATTACAAGAAGAATTACAAGTTAGCGATTTAAAATCAGCTAATACAATCAAATCATTTGTGGAATAATAATGGAAACACTTTTTCTTATTATTTTAATTTTAACTATGATGGTAGCTTTATCATCCGGTTTTCCTGTGGCCTTCTCTCTACCTGGTTCAGCTGTTCTTACAATTCTTTTAGCCGCATTATGTGGTTATTTATTTGCAGGCAATCCAAGTGAATATTTTATACAAGACGGACCAATACAATGGCTTACAGCTGGTATTACTAACTTTAGAGGAGTTTATTGGGAAGTTGAACGCGATACATTAATTGCAATACCATTATTTATTTTTATGGGAATTATGTTGCAGCGTTCTAAAATTGCAGAAGATCTTCTTGTTACAATGGGGCAATTGTTTGGTCCAATACCTGGAGGACTTGGAATATCAGTAATATTTGTGGGAGCGTTACTGGCTGCGACAACTGGTATCGTTGGAGCTACAGTAGTTGCTATGGGTTTAATTTCTTTACCGGCAATGCTTAAACATAAATATGATAAATCTCTTGCAAGTGGGATAGTATGTTCTTCAGGAACTCTTGGTCAAATTATTCCCCCTTCAATTGTTCTGATTATACTTGCTGATCAGTTAGCTAGTGCTTCAGATGTAGCAAATACAACCAGACAAGTTGAATACAAACAATTTACAGGTGAATTTAATATGCCTGGTGATTACGGAGTCGCATCAACTAGTGCTGGCGATATGTTTCTTGGCGCTTTCTTTCCGGGCCTTGTTCTTGTTGGATTGTATATGGTTTATATTCTTTGTTATGCTCTAATAAAAAAAAATGTAGCTCCTCCTGTTCATTATGAAGGAGAATATGATAGAAAATTTGCCTTTAAAGTATTTCTTTCTCTAGTGCCCCCCCTGACTCTTATATTTGTGGTGCTTGGTTCCATATTGCTTGGTATTGCTACAGTGAATCAAGCAGGAGCAATAGGTGCTGTTGGGGCTACAATTATGGGTGGGTATCGCCTTCAAGCAGGAAGAAAACATGCTTACACACCTGCAATTATTGCCATAATATCTTTAGTTGCGCTTTATTTTCTTATTAATTCATATGACTTAACAATTAAAAATATTGATAGTTCTGATGATGTTTTTGGAGTTACACTTGCTTCTATTGCTGTGTTTGCTCTTCTACTTTCAGTATTTTGGAGCTTTTGGAGAACTTTTAAAATAGAAAATACTCTGAAGGGAGTAGCTCTTGAAACATGTGTGACTACATCTATGGTATTTATCATCTTAGTTGGTGCAGCTATGCTAACAGCTGCTTTCAGGGGGTTTGGGGGTGAAGAATTAGTTACTGATTTTCTAACTGGATTACCTGGAGGTTTTTGGACTCAGTTTGTTGTTGTAATGGCTGTAATATTTGTTCTAGGTTTTTTCCTAGATTTTATTGAAATTGCTGTTGTAGTTGTACCTATCATTGCACCAATATTACTAGCAGAAACTGGGGCTAATGTTACTGCTGTTTGGTTAGGAGTAATGATTGGGGTTAATATGCAAACTTCTTTTTTAACTCCACCTTTTGGCTTTTCATTATTCTACCTAAGAGGAGTTGCCCCCTCTTCTGTTTCCACAATTCAAATTTGGAAAGGGGCAGTTGCATTCATTTTTTTACAATTAGTGGGATTATCAATAGTTGGTTATTATCCTAAACTCGTTAACTATCTTCCAAATAGAACTTATCTGACATCGGAAGTTGCTCCACCGCCAATGAATCCAAGACTTCAAGAATGTGTGCAGGAATATAAATTCAATTTATATGATTTAAATGAAACAAAAATAAAACAAAACATTAATGATATAAGTTCATTGGATTATAATTACTTGCCAAATGAAAAAAAAGAATTTTTAAAAAACACATACTCTAAGGCTTTTTTAACCTTTGAATTAGTTCAGCATTTAAAAAATGAAACTAATGTTCTTAATGAATATAGCAAAGAATATAAATCACTTCACAAATCTGTAAGAAAAATTCAAAAAAGAATATTGAAAATTGGAAATAATATAAAAGATTTAGAAAAGGAAATTAGAAATCTTGAAAGGGAGGAAAAAACTTTAAATATTGCAAGATTAAAAACCAAAATCATTGATCTTGAAAATGAAAAAACTTTAATTTCATCAAAGATACCTACTGTATGGAATGATTCACATGAGCAATATAAAGTTTTTGCTAGTAATAAAAAAAAGGCAGTAATAAAATACAGACGAAATGTTGATGAAGTTTATGAAAATATCCAAATTATTAAATCTATAATTAATGACAGAGAAAAACTTAATGAAATTGAAAATGAGATCATTAACTTAAAACAAATTGTAATGGAAGAATCTAATGAAGAGACTATGTTAAAAATGAAATCATTAGAAAAAATTATCGATAAGATTGCTGGGGCCGACTTAATAAAAGAAAAAATTTCAAAATCTAGAAAAATACTAAAGAAAAATGATCCTAATATAAATAAAGTAATGAATTATTTAAATGAAGCTAATGATATTTATTTAAATGAAAAAGAATGGAGAGCGGTAGCTGAAAAAAAACTACTGCCACAACTTGTTGTTTTTGATAATTCTATTAAAGATACAATTGGTCTTCGTTTACAAGAAAGATTAACCAAAGAACAAGCTAAATTCGTTGCAAGTTGTCGCTCTATACATAGGGACATCTCTCTTAATTTTTAATTGTTTATTGGGAAGTCCAACCGCCATCAATGTTAATTGATGAGCCTGTAATATCTTTGGCTTCATCCGTGCATAAAAAATAAGCAAGTGCTGCTATATCACTGCCTTTTATAAAAGATAAATTTGGCTGTTTTTCTTTTAGTAAATTTAATTCCTCTTTTTTTCTGGAGGTCTTATTCTTTTTTACTCTTTGTTCAATTTGTCTGGATACCAGAGGTGTGTCCACCCAGCCCGGACATATGGCATTGCAAGTAATGGGTGAGGTAGCTGTCTCTAATGCTATAGTTTTAGTCAATCCAATCATTCCATGTTTTGATGCTACATATGCTGATTTGTTAACTGAGGCTACCAATCCATGTGTTGAAGCAATATTAATAATTCTTCCCCATTTATTTTTTCTCATTAAGGGGATAGCGTATTTACTTGTGTAAAAGCTGCTAGACAAATTAATAGAGATAACTTTCTCCCACATTTCTTCAGAGAAATTCTCTACCGAAGATAGATGTTGGATTCCCGCACAATTGATTAAGATATCTATTGATGAAAACTTTTTCTTTAATTGTTGAAATAAATTCTTAATTTGAGAAGTTTTTTCTAAATCAATTTTCTTATATAAAATTAAATTTTTTTTATTAATATCAGATAATTTTTTTGCAAAAGATTTATTGGGGAGTTTGTTGTCAACTATTATAACATTGTGATCTTTAATAAATAATTTGCAGATATTTAAACCTATGCCCCCAAGTCCTCCTGTTATAAGAACATTCTTAACTTTCTTCATCATATAACTTTAAATATTTATTGAATCTTTTGGGTACTTTTTTACCTACTTGGGATCTTTTGCCAATCCAAAAATCAATATCTGTCTCATTACGCAATTGTGAACCTATCTTCCAGGTAATGCCGTCAGACAAATTAAAAGTTTGGATATCTGATAAAGATTCTCCTTTTTTGATTTTTTGTAATTGAACCCCCCCTCCTCTTTTAAGAACAGGAAGATCTTTAGTCTTAAAAATTAACAACTTAGAATTTTTGGCAACACAGGCAATGTGAGTATTAATTTTATTTGTTATATTCAATAATTGATCACCCGATTTTAAGTTAAAAAGTTGTTTTCCTTTTTTTTGAGAGGTTTGAATTTCACTTAAATCAGCAATAAATCCTTTGCCAAATTTCGATGCCACAACACATTTAAGATCATCTTCATAGGGTAAAATACCAATAAGTTTTTCATTAGAACTTGATTCAACAAAAAATATAAAACTTTTTGGACTTGATTTCCCTGTAGGAAGAACATTTGGATCAATGGTATAGACTCGTCCGGAAGAGACAAATAATAATAATTTTTGATTTGATAGTATTTTTTTATATGAAACAACATTATGAATGTTGTTGTTGATTTTTTCATCTTCTATATGATCTTTAAACGTTTTAAGAAAACCATCCTTAGTTAAAATGATTGTCATTTTTTCAACTTCATGAAATTCATCAATATTTACTTCAACATCTGTTATATTTTCTGAATTAATTTTGGTTCGCCTAGCAATTATTTTCTCATCAATTTCTTCATTAATTTCTTTTAATTCATCAGTAATATGTTTTTCTAAAATATTTTTATTTTTGATCAGCTTATTTAGATAATTTAACTCCCCCTTAAGATCAGTTATTTCTTTCTTGGTTGATCTTTCATCCAGTTTTTTCAAAGAACCCAATCTCATATTTAATATGGCTTCGGCTTGAATTTCTGAAAGTTTATATTTTTTTATGATTTCTTTTTTTGGGTCATCCTTTTTTCTTATAATCTTAATTATCGCATCCAAATATTTATAGGCAATTAAATAACCATCCAATATTCTCAGTCTTTTAGATATTTTTTCTTTATTAAAAAGTGACTTTCTCTTAATTGTTATCTGCCTGTAAGTAATAAAATTATATAGAATATCCTTTAATCCTAACTGTTTTGGCAAAATTCCATTTTCTAAAACATTAAAATTACATGAATATCTTGTAGACAGATCTGATAGCTTAAAACATAGTTTAACTAATTTTTCAGCTTCAATATTTCTATTTCTGGGCTTTAAAATAATTCTTATTTGCTCATCAGATTCATCCAATACATCATCTAATGGTATTTTCTTATTGTTTATCAAATTTGCCAGTTGTTCAATTAATCTCGCTTTATTGATTTGATAAGGAATTTCTGTAATAATTATTTGATACATACCATTCTTAAGATCCTCCTTTTTCCATCTTGATCTAACAGTAAATGAGCCTCTTCCATTTTTGTAAATCTCCTTTTTTTCAGAACTCGTCATCAATATTTCACCACCAGTCGGAAAATCAGGACCTTGAAAATCTTTCAATAAGTTTGATAGTGTAATAGATGGTTTTTTAATAAGTTTTATGAGTGCTTTATTAAGTTCTAATAAATTATGTGGTGGTATGTTGGTCGCCATTCCAACAGCAATTCCTGCGGCACCGTTTAAAAGTATATTGGGTAGTTTTGACGGCAGAACTACTGGTTCTAAATTTTGACCGTCATAGTTTTCTATAAAATCAACAGCATCTTCTTCAATGCCATCAAAAAAATAATTTGAGATTAAATCAAGTCTTGCTTCCGTGTATCTCATTGCTGCGGCATTATCACCATCTATATTTCCAAAATTTCCCTGACCTTCTATAAGGGGAGCTCTTGTAGAAAAATCTTGTGCCAATCTAACTAAGCTATCATAAATCGCCTGATCACCGTGAGGATGAAACTTTCCCATAACATCACCAACTATTCGAGCTGATTTTTTAAAAGGAGAGCCATTATGTAATTTTAATTGATACATTGAATAAATTATTCTTCGATGAACAGGCTTTAAACCATCACGGACATCCGGGAGAGAACGGGAAATAATTGTAGAAACAGCATAAGATAAGTATTTTTGAGCTAATATATCATCAACAAAGTATTGAACATTATTAGTCATGATTATTTTCCTTTAAATAGTTTAGTATTAAATTTTTAAAATTAATAAAATTGACAGGCATTTTATAATTTATATTATCTAAATGATTCTTTGTATAAATTCTTTCAAAAATTAAAAAAAGATTTCTAATTTCACTATGTGTTACTTTTCCAGAATGTTCTAAAATATGATGAGGGAAGATGATTGAGTTTTCAATATTTATATTTTCAAATTCTTGGTTATTAAAGTTAAAAAATTTGTAATTTTTTTTATTTTTATAGTCAATTTGATAACCTATTATTTTTAATAATTTAAATAACCATTCACAATAAAATGATATCCAATATTTTTTCATTATTATAATTTCAACAATATCTTTAATACTTAAATAAAGATCATTGATTTTTTGCCCCTCAAGTATTGATAAGTTCACAAGCGAAATTATACTAAGCAATGAGTATGATTTATATCTATCATTAAATATAGGGCTAATAAAAGGTTTTATAATTTCAGCATTAAAGGTTGAAGGTATATTAATATTCTTTTGAAATAATGAATAATCTATAAAATATCCAATTTGATATATTGATTTTTTTTTTGAAGAATTCCCACCATATACCATCCCAGAAATCATTTTGTCTTTACTTGAAAGAACTTTAATAAAAAGATCATTATCCTTTATCTTTTTTGAAAAAACTATAATGCCTTCGTCCTTATCAATCATTTAACTTGTTAACTTGCAAGTAAAGATGAATTTTTGATTTCATAATGTTAGAAATTTCATTTTGACTACATTCTCTAATCTTTTTAATAGTTTCGCCTTTATTTCCAAGAATAATAGGCTTATATCTCATATTGGTTAAATCAATTGATTGTTTAATTTTAATGTCATTATTATTCAGTGATTTGAAAAGTAAGTTCCGAACAGTTATATTATAAGGTATCTCTTTATGTAAATATTTCAATATTGCATTTCTTGTGCATTCGTTTGCCATAAATATAGGATCTTTGTTGCTGACTTCTCCTTTATTGAATATCCACTTATTGTTTTTCGCTTTAGATTTTATAAAAATAGATAATTTATTTAAACCTTTTCTGTATTTTGCTGAAATATTAAAAAAAGCTTCAACAATATTCAAGTTATTTAATGATTCAATGTAGGGAAGGATAAGTTTATTATCAATTAAATCAGTTTTATTAAATATAACTATAATTGGTTTCTTTACTTCATTGATTTTTTTTATATCAGAACAAACAGAATTATAGTTATATTTAGAAACATCAATAATATACAATATACATTCTACTTCATCAATAGCTGTCCAAATATCAATCTTTAATCTCTTTTGACTAGAAACGCTAGAATTTAAAAAATTTGATCCAGGAGTATCATAAAATATAATTTGAGTATCATCTATATTTACAATCCCCATTATTATATTTTGTGTAGTGTTAATTTTCTTATTAATGATTGATACAGTTTTATCAATCATAGAATTCATCAAGGTAGATTTTCCAGCATTAGTATTACCAATTAAAGCAATTTTAATTAATTTATTTGCCACTTATTAAATCTAAAATTTTTTTTGCCGCTTCTTTTTGAGCATCTCTTATTGATGTTCCAGAAGCTTTCACTAATTTCATTTTAAGAACTTTTAAAGAGACTGTAAACACAGGTGAATGGGATGGGCCAGTTTTTTTTATTAATTTATATTCTGGCAATTTTTTAAATTTTTGTTGAGATATTTCTTGTAACTTAGTTTTGGGGTCTTGTTGATTTGATTCTTGAAGATTCAAATAGGGTGACCAGAATTTTTTTATAAATTTAAATGCTGAATTGTAGCCTCCATCAACATATATACTTCCAATCAACGACTCAACTGAATCAGCCAATATTGATTTGTTCATTCTGTTATTCTCTCTCTTACGAGAATATCTCAAAAAATTATCTAATTTTAACTCTAAGGCAATTTTGTACAAAAAATCTCTTTGAACTAAATAAGATATTTTTTTTGTTAAAGCTCCTTCATTAAAATCATTAAACTTATAAAAAATTAAAGAAGCTACAGACAGGCCCAAAATTTTATCGCCTAAAAATTCCAATCTTTCAAATTCATATAAATGATTAATTGGTTTATTTTTTTTATCTTTATAAGAACTAGGATGTATTATAGAATTTCTTAAGTTTTCTTTATTTTTGAAAGAATATCCTATAATGAACTCAATATCTTTATTTAATATTGATTCGATCATTTTATCTTATTCATCAATCTCTCAAATCTTATAGAAGAAGGCCATTTCCAAATTTCAAAAAAACGCGAATTTTCTAAAGAAAAAAAAATAAATTGTGCTTTGCCAACTAAATTTTCAACTGGCACATAACCTACTTTATTTAAAAACCTGCTATCTTGAGAATTATCTCTGTTGTCACCCATAACAAAAAAATGTTTTTTTGGAACTTCATATAATTGCGTGTTATCAACAATGCCATTATCCATCAAATCCAGTACATCTATTTCCTTATCATAAAAATACTCTCTATATTTTCTTAATCTTTTTGTTTTTTTGTTTTTACCTATATCAACAAAATCATTTGTTTTTTTTCTTAAAATTAATTCATCGTTTATAAGAATTTGACCATTAATTATTTTAATTTCATCACCTGGCAAGCCAATCACTCTTTTAATATAATCTGTTCTATTATCATAAGGAGTTTTAAAAACAGCAACATCACCTCTCTTAGGTAGTTTTTCAAAAATCTTACCTGGAATTAGAGGAATAGAAAATGGTAATGAGTGTCTAGAATAACCATATGACCACTTAGAAACAAAAATAAAGTCCCCTACTAACAAGTTTGGTTTCATAGAACTTGATGGAATATTAAAAGGTTCGGCAATGAAAGATCGAATAAGTAAAGCAATAAAAATAGCTAAAGCAATTGACTTAAAATTATTAATAAAACTATTTTTATTTTTCATTTATAAAAATAATGACGTTTGCAATAGCATAGTTTTTTTCATCACTTAGTGAAACTTCAATATTGTAATCTTTTTTTGTTATTTTATTAATTCTTTTTAAAGCATTATTATGTAATATAATAAATGGTTTTCCGTATTTATCATTAACCACTTCTACATCTTTCCAAAAAATTCCTTTAGCAAGTCCTGTGCCCAAAGCTTTAGAGCAAGCTTCTTTAGCTGCATATCTTTTTGCATATGAGTTTGTGATATTAAATCGATTTTCAGATCTTATGATTTCATTATTTGAAAAACAACGTTTTTTAAATTTTTCTCCATATCTATGAATTGTATTTTTAATTCTTCTAGTATCAATAATATCTGTGCCAATTCCAACAATCATTTATAGTCCTGTTTTTATCCTTTTACTCTTTCTAATGATGATATCTCAGATAACAATCTCAAAGCTGCCATAATATTATTAAGATGATTATTATTTCGAACCTCTATATCTATGATAATTTCGAAAAAATCAATTTTTCTAGAAGTAAAATTGATATTTGATATATTGCCATTATTTTTTGCTATTGCTGTTGTAACTTTGCCCAAGCTGCCAGCTTTATTAGTTAATACTATCTTTATTCTTGAAGTATGAACTTCCTCATTTTCGCTATCACTTTCCCAAGATATATCAAGCCATCTTTCTGGACTATCAGAATAAGAATCAAGAGTGTTACAATCAACTGTATGAATAGATACACCCAATCCTGCTGTTACAATCCCTACAATTTTATCACCCTGTATTGGAGAGCAGCATCCTGCTAAATGATAGCTCATACCCATAGTCAAGCCTTTTAATTTAATGGGTTGATTTTTATTAAATTTATTACTTTTTTTATAAGTAATTTTAAGTTCTGGAAAAATTTTTTTTATAACAGCTAAAGAAGTAATTGATCCTGATCCTATAAGTTCATACAATTGATCAATTTTTTTACAGTTAAATTCATATAAAATATTGTCAACTGTATTTTCTGTAAATTCAATGTTTTCTTTTTTAAATTGGTTTAATAAGATTTCTTTTCCAAAAACAATATGCTCTTCAATTTTTTTTGATCTCATAAATCTTCTTAATTGTGATTTAACTTTGCTTGTAACAACAAATCTTTTCCACAAAGGTGAGGGCTGAGAATAGTCAGAGGTCAATATTTCCACTTGATCGCCATTGTTTAATTGAGTTTTTAATGGTTGTAATTTTCCATTAATTTTTGCAGCCACACATTTATCACCTACTTCTGAGTGAATAGAATATGCAAAATCCACAGAGGTAGCTTTTTTTGGCAATTCTATAACTTTACCTTTAGGACTAAACACATAAATATTATTTTGAAACAATTTAATTTTTGAGTTTTCAATCAACTCGTCCTGGGATAATGAGTTATCCATCAAATCTAAAAGATCATGCATCCATTTATATTCCTTAGCATCATTTTCTTTTATGATTTTTGGATCTTTATATTTCCAGTGAGCTGCTGCGCCATATTCTGAAATTTGATTCATTGCGTTTGATCTAAATTGAATCGCAATTCTTTTGTTTTTTGGACCAATAACAGAAGTATGTAAGGATCTATAACCATTTGATTTAGGTGAAGAAATAAAATCTTTAAAACGACCCTGTATATATGGAAATTTTCTATGAATGATTCCTAAAGCTTTGTAACACTCTCTTGTCGAATTAGTTATGACTCGAAAAGCCATAATATCTGACAATTCTTCAAATGATATATCTTTATTTTTAATCTTGCACCAAATTGAAAAAGAAGATTTTATCCTTCCATAAATCGTGCATTTGACGTCTTCATCAATGAAGAGTTTTTTTAATTCGTATCTTATATCTTCTATTATATTTTCATCTTTAGCATTTAAATATTCCAATCTGTCAATTATAGAAGATCTAGCATCAGGATTTATTTTTTTGAAGGCTAAATCTTCTAGTTGTTCTTGCCAGTCACGCATACCCAATCGTTGAGCTAAAGGTGCGTAAATTTCTTGTGTCTCTAGTGCAATTTTTAATTTTTTACTGTCATCTAATATATAATCTAGGGTTCTCATATTATGCAATCTATCAGCTAATTTAATTAAAATAACTCTTAAATCTTGAGTGGTAGCCAATAATAACTTTCGATAGTTCTCTCCGAACTTTAAATTGCTTATTTTTAAAGAAAATTTATTTATTTTTGTAACACCATCAACTAGACTTGCAATTTCAGTACTAAAATTTTTTTTTATATCTTCAATTGTTGCCGATGTATCCTCAACTGTATCATGTAATAATCCACATATAATAGAAGAATTATCCAATTTTATTTCAGACAATAATTTGGCAACTTCAATTGGATGAAAGTAATAAGGTTCACCAGATTTGCGAAATTGTTCTTTATGAGCTTTTTTTGAAAATTCTATTGCTTTGTGAATATAAATAATCTCTTTTTGGTCTTGATAAACTTTAACATTATTTATTAAGTCATCAATTAAATTAGAACTCATTAATATAAATTCCTAGTTTCAATACTTCTCAAATTAAAAAAGGGATGTGATTTAAAGAAAAAAACTTATTAAGAGGCAGATTCTTGTTCATCACTTTCAGATGATGTGGTATTTACAGATGGTTGTAAATCTTCATTTATTTCAAATTTTTTTTCTAAATCCTTATCTTCAGTTAAAGTTAGTTTTTTTATTTTTTCTTCTTTTTGAAAGTCAGAATCTGAAGTTAGTCCTTCATTTTGTTCATTATTTTTCTCTTCTAATGGTTTTATTTCAATTCTTTCATCTTCCTCTTCATTTATTGTGACTTTTTGAAATCCTTCAATCAAATTTTCCTTCATTTTTTCAATAGGAATAGTTGTATCTGCTATCTCCCTAAGGGCAATAACTGTATTTTTGTCATTATCCTTGTCAATTGTCGGGGTTTCACCAGAATGAAGTTCTCTGGCTCTTTGAGAAGCAACAAGCACAAGCTCAAATCTACTTGGAAATTTATCAACGCAATCTTCTACAGTTATTCTTGCCATGAAAGCTTATAAAGATATTAAAAAAAAATGTAAATAAAATAACTATATTTCTTTATTTTTCTCTATCCTTTGTTTGTTTATTGCCCATTCTCTGGATTTTATAGCCAATCTTTTATCATACTTCTTCTTTCCTTTGCCAAGACCTATAGTTAATTTTACAAGACCTTTATCATTAAAATATAATAATAATGGAATGACAGACATCCCTTCTTTTTTTGAAGATCCAGTTATTTTATTTAACTCTTTTTTATTAACTAATATTTTTTTTTCCCTGGTTGGGTTATTTTTTTTTTCAATACTTGAAGAGTATTTCTTTATATGACAATTAGTTAACCACAATTGACCTCCTTTTTCCATAATATATGATTCTTTTATTGAACCATTATTAACTCTAAGAGATTTAACTTCAGCTCCAGTTAAAACCAAACCAGCCTCAAATTTTTCTTCAATTAAATAATTATGATTTGCTTTTTTATTTGTAGCGATTGTTTGCACTTAGATATGTAATTAAATTAAATTAGCTTCATTCATACATTTTTTAATTATCAACTTTGTCGAGTCTTTAATTGGCGCAATAGGCAATCTAGTTTCAGCACTACATAAGTTTAATAATTCAGCCGCATATTTTACAGGACCAGGACTAGATTCAATAAACAAGGCATGGTGAATTTTTGCTAGTTTTAAATTGATTTGAAGTGCTTTATCTATTTCTTTATTTTTCCAATAATTATGTAATTCGGAGCATAATTTTGGGGCAATATTGGCTGTAACAGATATGCAACCATTTCCTCCCTGAACTAAATAAGCTAAAGCAGTTCCATCCTCACCTGACAAATAGCAAAAATCTTTCTTAATTTTTGTTCTTGTTAATAATGGACGAAATAAATCATTAGTTGCATCCTTAACCCCAATAATATTTTTGATCTTTGATAACTCTACCATAGTTTCAATTGACATATCAACTATTGATCTGCCAGGAATGTTATAAATAATAATCGGAAGACTTGTTGACTCAGCTATTTTTTTATAATGTAAATATAATCCTGCTTGTGTGGGTTTATTGTAATAAGGAGTAACAATCAAAGCTCCATCAGCACCTGATTCTTCTGCATGTTTTGTAAATTCAATTGCTTCGATTGTATTATTTGAACCAGTTCCAGCAATTACTGGAACTCTTTTATCAACAATCTTAATACATTCATCTACAACATTTTTATGTTCATCGTGACTGAGAGTCGGAGACTCTCCAGTAGTGCCACATGGAACAAAACTATGCGATCCTTGTTCTATAGACCACTCAATTATTTTTTGAAAAGAATCATAATCGATTTCACCTTTATAAAATGGAGTGATTAACGCTGGTATGCTTCCAAAAAACATTTAATAATCCATGGCGGAGAGAGAGGGATTCGAACCCTCGGAAGGGATTACTCCCTTCGCAGGTTTAGCAAACCTGTGGTTTAAGCCACTCACCCATCTCTCCCGTTGTTGTTTCATAGAGTTTCTCTAGTTTTTCTATAATCCTTAATAATGATTATGTCCAACGGAAACAGATATTTTGATTTCAAAGAGTTGCACATTTGTATACTTAAAATACTATATTATTCTTTAGCAATTATGAGTAATTTTATATTTAATTTTTGGTATGGCAGAGTCCCTTTGTGGAAAGCATATTGGCTGATAGGAGAATTGATTAATTCTTTAGTTATTATATTGATTTATAATATTGAAATAAGATTATTAAATAACTTAAGTTTATACAAACAACTGCCTTTTTTAAATTTTACTAGTTTTAGTTTAATTAGTAAATTTACTTTATTTTTTTGGACAATATTTATTACTATAGGAATATGGAGATCCGCAGAAGTTTATAAGGGAAAATTTATCTGGGTTGTGTTAACATTAATTTTATTATCTTATAGAATTTTTACTCTTAAAATATTATTTTACTAAATTATCTAAGTTTATTAAGTAAAATTTGATTTAATTTTTTTGGATTAGCCTTACCCATACTTTCTTTCATTGCTTGACCAACAAAAAATCCTAGTAATTTGATTTTCCCTTCCTTATATTCTCTTACTTTATCTTGGTTATCGTTAAGAATCTTTTCTATGATAATTTCAATTTCTTTTGTATCAGTTACTTGAATTAAGTCTTTTTCTTTTACAATTTTTTCGGGAGATTCTTTTGACTGAAACATTTCCTCGAAAACTTCTTTTGCAATTTTTCCAGATATTTTATCAGAAATTATTAATTTAATTAATATTCCTAAATGTTCAGGCGATATTGGAGATTGATGAATATCTAAATCATGTTTATTAAGAATCGCAAAAAGTTCTGAAGTAATCCAATTCGCAACTAATTTAGCCGATCCTTTTAAGTCATTATCCGATTCTAAAACTTTATCAAAATAATCTGATGTTTGTTTTTCAGAAGTTAAAACTGATGAATCATAATTAGATAAATGAAAATCATTAATATATCTTTTTTTTCTTTCATCTGGCAGTTCGGGAATTTCTTTTACTAATGACTGAATAAGACTATCTTCAATTTTAAGAGGCAATAAATCTGGATCTGGGAAATAGCGATAATCATGAGCCTCTTCCTTGTTTCTCATTGGTCTGGTTTTGCTAATAAGTGAATCAAACAATAGTGTATTTTGTTCTATCTCTCCTCCCTTCTCAAGAATTCCAATTTGTCTTTTTGCTTCAAACTCTATTGCTTGTTTAATAAACTTAATTGAGTTTAAATTTTTTATTTCACATCTTGTTCCATAATTTTCTCCAGGTTTTCTAACAGAAATATTGACATCAGCTCTCAGTGAGCCTTCTTGCATGTTTCCATCACATACATCAAGATACATTAGAATAGATCTTAATTTAGTAATGTACAAAGCTGCTTCTTCAGCACTTCGCAAATCAGGCTCACTAACAATTTCCATCAATGCAACACCTGACCTATTGAGATCTACATAAGTCTTAACGGGATTTTGGTCATGCAAACTTTTCCCCGCATCTTGTTCGAGATGCAGTCTCACAATTCTAATGTCTTTAGATTCTCCATTATTAAAATCAATAGTAACAACCCCTTCTCCAACAATAGGATATTTATATTGGCTAATTTGATATCCTTGAGGCAAATCAGCATAAAAATAATTTTTTCTATCAAAAACAGAGTATTGATTTATTTTTGCTTTCAGGCCTATACCAGTTTTAATTGCTTGTTTAACACAGAACTCATTAATTACTGGCAACATTCCAGGCATAGCAGCATCAACAAGGGAAACTTGACTATTGGGTTTAGATCCAAATTTAGTGGATGAGGAACTAAATAGTTTTGAGTTTGATTTAACTTGGGCATGAATTTCAAGACCTATTATCGTCTCCCATTCAAATTTCGTACCTTTAATTAAATTATTCATTATTTTTTTCTAGATAAAGTCCAGCATTAAGAATTGTTTGTTCATCAAAATGTTTTGATAACAATTGTATTCCTAGAGGTAATTTTTCTTTTGATTTTCCAAAAGGTATGGAAATTCCTGGAATGCCTGCCAAAGAAGCAGGAACTGTAAAAATATCATTTAAGTACATTTTAATTGGATCCTCTTCTTTTTCACCAATCTGAAAAGCCTGACTTGGTGTTGTTGGTGTCATTATAAAATCACAATCTTTAAATGCTAAGGTAAAATCATCAGCAATAAGTTTTCTCACTTTTTGAGCTTTCAAATAATAAGCGTCATAATAACCAGCTGACAATACATATGTTCCAATTAATATTCTTCTCTTTACTTCTTTTCCAAAACCCTCGCTTCTTGTTAATTCATACATTTCATCTAAAGAGTTATTTTCATTGGACCTAAATCCATATTTTACACCGTCGTACCTTGCTAAATTAGATGAGGCTTCTGCAGGAGCAATAATATAATACGCTGGCAACGCATATTTTGTACGGGGTAAGGAAATTTTTTTTATTTTAGCGCCACCTTTCTCAAATAATTTGATAGCTTCTTCCCAAACATTATTTATTTCATCTGAAATTCCCGGAAGAGTGTATTCTTTTGGAACGCCAATTATTTTACCTGCTACATCTTGATTTAAATTTTTATAATAATCTGGAATTCTTATTTTAGCACTTGTGCTATCATTCGAGTCATAGCCTGCAACTTCTTTCATAAGTATTGAAGCATCTTCAATACTATTTGCAAATATACCTGCCTGATCTAAGCTTGAAGCAAAAGCTACTATTCCCCACCGAGAGCATAAACCATATGTTGGCTTTATACCAACAACACCACAAAAACTTGCTGGCTGTCTTATTGAACCACCAGTATCTGTTCCTGTGGCTCCTAAACATAATTTAGCTGCAACCGCAGCAGCTGATCCACCGGAGGATCCACCGGGTACTAGCTGTTTGCCTTTAGGAGATACAGGATTAATTGTATTGCCAAAAAAGCTAGTCGTTGTCGAAGATCCCATTGCAAACTCATCACAGTTGGCCTTTCCTACAAACACAGATCCCTGGTCTATTAATTTTTGAGTAACAAAGGACTCGTAAGTTGGATGAAAATTACTAAGTATCTTCGAACCGGCTGTAGTCGGCATATTTTTTGTACAAAATAAATCCTTTATTGCTAAAGGAATTCCTTTCAGAGAAAGATTGTTGCTTAGTTTATCTATCTTTCGAGACTGCTCAATAATATCTTCTTCATTAAAATAAATAAATGCATTAAGATTTTTACTATCTTTAATGCGTTTAATAAAAATATTACTTAGTTCTTCTACTGATATTTTCTTTGATCTAATAGTTTTCAAAGTTTCAGTAATTGAAGAGAATTCCATGCTATTCAACTACCTTTGGTACAACAAAATAATTCTCAAGTTTTTCAGGAGCATTAATCAATATATCTTTAGATTTATCTTCAGAATTTTCTATATCTTTGCGTAAAGGCAATTCAGCCGTACTAACGTTACTGAGCGGTTCTACATTGTCAGTATTAACCTCATTTAACTGCTCAACCCAATCAAGTATGGAACTTAACTGTGAAGATAATTCCTCAGTTTCTCGCTCCTCAATTCTAAGACGGCATAATTTTGCAATCTTAAGTGTTGTATTTTTATCTATCTTCAATTTATATGCCCTTATGACTAAACCTAGAGATTTTATTGACCAGATTAATATAGCACAAACTCTATTAGGTCTAGATTTTGGTGATAAAACAATAGGTATCGCAGTTAGTGATAAAAGCAGAACAATAGCTACGCCAATAATAACAATCAAAAGAAAAGGTATTATAGAAGATATAGAAAAATTATTACCAATCTTTGAAGAATATGATGTCGGAGGTATTATTTTAGGATTGCCATTAAGTCTGGATGGAAGTGAAAATAAAATGACAGAAAAAGTAAGAAAATTTGCTAAGGAACTTATGAAAGCTAAAGATATTAAAATAACATTTCATGATGAAAGATATTCTTCCGATGTTATTTATAAAGAGTTGAGAAGAAATTCTTTTTCAAAAGAGAAAATAAAAAAGAAAATAGATCAAATGGCTGCTAGCTATATACTTCAAGGTTTCCTTGATAGTGCAAAACTAACCTAAATATAGTTTAATAATATATTTTAATCTTGATTTTAATTATTACATAATTTACACATATTTTACACATATGAAAAAAATCAATTTAAAAGATGATCAATTACAATTGTATAAAAGAGAAAATTCAAAGGTATGGCAAATAAAATTAAAACTTCCTCGACAAAAAGCAATTAGGAAATCATCAGGATCCAAAATATTAGAAGAAGCGAAAAAAACAGCTCTGAATAAATATAATGAAATATTAATAACTAAAAAACAAAAATTTGATATCAGTAAAAATTATAACTATAAAAAAATTCATTTAGTTGAATCAAAAAAACTTAATAAAAAAGAAATTGAATGCTTTTTAAATGAATCTGAAAAATATATCCGCTTTAATAAAAAAAATATAAAAAAATTTAACCTATTAGAAGGCAGAAGTATTTTTAATTTATTTTTTGAAGATTCAACTAGAACCAGAACAAGTTTTGAAGTTGCGGCAAAACGTTTAGGCGCGGATCTTATAAATGTGGCATTAAAGGATAGTTCAATAAATAAAGGGGAAACCTTGCTTGATACTATGACAACAATTAATTCTATGAGTCCCGATGTATTAATTATTAGACATCCTGAAGAAGGCATTAGTAAAAAGATTTCAAAAACTGTAAAGGCCTGTGTTATTAATGCTGGAGATGGCAGTCATGAACATCCAACACAAGCTTTGCTTGATGCTCTTACAATAAAAAAGAAATTTAAAAAATTTAAGGGTCTAAAAATTGCAATATGCGGTGACATAAAGCACAGTAGAGTTGCTAGATCTAATATTGAAATCTTGTCTACACTAGGTTGTTATATTAATGTGATTGGTCCAAAATCACTTATTCCAAAAGATATTCAAAAACTTGGTATAAATATATTTCACAACATGAAGAATGGTTTAAAAAAATGTGATATTGTTATGATGTTGAGAATTCAGAAAGAGAGAATTGTAGGAATTCATATGCCTAATGAAAAAGAATATTTTAAAAAGTTTGGACTGGATTATAAAAAATTAGCATATGCTAAAAAAAACGCTTTTGTTATGCATCCAGGTCCTATGAACAGAGGGGTGGAAATTGATTCCGAATTAGCAGATGATATAACTAGAAGCTTAATACAAGAACAAGTCACTATGGGAGTTGCTGTAAGAATGGCTTGTCTTGAAATTTTGATTAATAACAGAGATAAATATGGAAATTAATTTAATTATATTGGCTGTTATATGTTACTTCATTGGCTCAATTCCTTTTGCTTATATATTGACAAAGTTATTCGGTTTTGGAGATGTTCGAAATATTGGCTCAGGAAATGTTGGCGCTACAAATGTTTTGAGAACAGGTCAGAAAAAACTTGCTTTCTTAGTTTTGTTTTTTGATATTTTAAAAGGATTTCTTCCTTTAATAGTTATAAAAAATTATCTTATTACAAGCTCTTCTGAGTTAATAATTTGTTCAATTGCTAGTTTAACAATTTTAGGTCATATATTTCCTATATGGTTAAAGTTTAAGGGTGGCAAAGGAGTCGCAACCTATATTGGATACATTTTTGCAATAAATTATATTTTTGGATTAATTTTTATTTTTTTATGGTCATTTATTGCTTTAATAAAAAAGTATTCATCTCTGTCATCTGTAGTTTCTTTAATAATACTTCCGCTATCTATGTATGTATTGCAATTTAATAGAGATATTAATTTATTGGTATTTTTTATTAGCTGCATAATATTAATTAAGCATCGTTCAAATATTTTACGTCTTTTTAGTAAAACAGAGAGTAAAATAAATTTTTAAATTTATTGAAATATATAGAATATTTTTAAAAGTATTGACGAATTACCTGTAAATTGTCAGTTGAGCACTTTTTATTATGAATGTTTTAATTGTTGAGTCGCCATCAAAAGCTAAATCCATTAATAAATATCTTGGTAGTTCCTTCAAGGTGCTAGCAAGCATTGGCCATGTAAGAGATCTTTCTCCAAAAAATGATGCAATTGATACTGAAAATAATTTTAATATGAAATGGGAAACTAGTGAAAGAGGAAAAAAAATAATTAAAGATATAACAGAAGCTGCAAAAAATTCTGAAAACCTATATCTAGCGACTGACCCCGATAGAGAAGGTGAGGCTATAGCTTGGCATATTGAAAACTTGTTAAGAGAAAATTCTAAATTAGAAAATTTAAACATACAAAGAATAACTTTTAACGAAATCACTAAAGATGCTGTTTTAGAAGCGTTAAAAGAACCAAGAAAAATAAATGAAAATCTAGTTAACGCTTATCTAGCAAGACGAGTATTGGATTTTTTAGTAGGTTTTAATCTTTCGCCTGTCTTATGGAGAAAATTACCAGGAAGTAAATCGGCAGGAAGAGTTCAGTCAGTCGCTTTAAAAATAATAACTACCAGGGAGCTTGAAATTGAAAAATTTCAGCCTCATGAATACTGGTCTGTTAATGGCTTTTTTAATAAAGGTGATGACAAAAAATTTGAAGCTCGCCTTATTAAATATGATGGCAACAAAATTGAAAAATTAACAATTAAAGATGAACAATTTGCCAGTGAAATATTAAACGCAATTCAAGAATGTACTTTCACAATTAATCGAATTGAAAAAAAAGAAACCAAAAGAAATCCTTATCCGCCATTCACAACATCCTCAATGCAAATTGAAGCAAGTAGAAAACTAGGTTTTTCTGCAAATCATACCATGCGTACCGCTCAAAGATTATATGAAGGAATAGAAATTGATGGTGAGCCAATAGGATTAATCACCTATATGAGAACTGACAGTGTTATAATGTCAAAAACAGCTATTAGTGAAGTAAGATCGTATGTAGAAGAAAATATAGGCAAAGTATATTTGCCTAAAGAACCACGCATTTATAAATCTAAAACAAAAAACGCACAGGAAGCCCATGAGTGTGTAAGGCCTACAAATATTAGCTTATCTCCAGAAAAAATAAAAAAATATCTAATTCAGGATGAATTCAAATTATATGAAATCATATGGCAACGTGCTGTATCCTCACAAATGGCTAATGCCATCATAAATCAAGTTGCTGTTGATATTGAAGATTCAAATCATAATATGATGTTTCGTGCTAATGGATCATCAATAAAATTTAAAGGTATGCTTGCAGTTTACAATGAAGCAAAGGATGAAGATGAGGAAAATAACAAAGATAGTAAAGATTTGCCTGAACTAAACGAAAAAGATAATCTTAATATGATTGATTCTGAAAAAAAACAACATTTTACACTGCCCCCTCCTCGATATACGGAGGCAAGTCTAGTAAAAAAACTAGAAGAGCTAGGCATTGGACGACCTTCGACTTACGCTTCTATTATAAAAGTATTACAAGATAGAGATTATGTAATTCTTGATAAAAAAAGATTTATTCCTCATGATAGAGGAAGAGTTGTATCTATATTTCTTGAAAATTTTTTTAATAAATACGTTGAATATGATTTTACGGCAGATTTAGAAAATCAATTAGATGAAATTTCTGATGGTAAGTTAGATTGGAAAAATGTCATACAAAAGTTTTGGGAAACTTTTAAAGTTTTATGTGATCAAACTATAGGAAAAGCAAACAGAGAAATAATTGATGTAATTGATAATGCTTTGGGCCCACATTTTTTCCCACCCGATGGTGAGGATAAGAATAGAAAATGTCCTACCTGTGATAATGGTCGTTTGGGTCTCAAGGTTGGAAAATTCGGTGGTTTTGTTGGTTGTTCAAATTATCCTGATTGCAAATACACTGTACAATTTAACCAGTTAAATGACAGTAATAACGGAACTCTAGCTGGGCCTAAAGAAATTGGTGTTTATCCTGAAACGGGTGAAATGATTACTTTAAGAAAAGGCCCTTATGGCTTTTATATTCAAGTTGGAGAGGGAACAAAAGAAAAAAAACCTAAAAGAGTTTCAATACCAAAAAACTTTGAGCCTGAAGAAATTGGTTTAAATACTACTATCCAGTTATTAGGTTTACCAAGAAAACTCGGCTTTCATCCTGAAACAAATAAAACTGTTAGTGCGGGAATTGGTATGTATGGACCTTATATTTTGCATGATAAAAAATATAAGGCTTTAGAAAAAACAGACAATATTTTGGATATTGAATTAGAACGAGCTATTGAATTAATAGCTAAGCCTACAATCAGAGGTAATGCTACTTTAAAAAACTTTGGCGAACACCCAGAAGAAAGAAAAGAAATTACTGCATATGACGGTAAATATGGTCCTTATGTAAAGTGCGGTAAAATCAATGCTTCATTACTTGGAGATCAGACAATTGATAATATAAATTTAGAAGATGCGATAAAACTTATTAACGAGAGAAAAATTAAAATAGGTCAAAAAACAAAGAAAAAAACTATTAAAAAAAATACAGAATAAATATGTATTGAGTAAGTTATTTAGATAAGTTATCTAAACTCTTATGAAAAATTCAATAAGCCTATCTAGTATAAAAAAATTTTCTAAAAGTTTTAAGTCTTCTAAAACTAATTCCTTAACTAGAAATGCTCTAATTAAGAATGACGTTACCAATGTTGCAATTAATTGGGATGCTTTTAGAAATATCAATCATACATTCTCAAACGTAATTTCTAATCAAATGCCTGCCACTAATCAAAAAGCTTCTGGTAGATGCTGGGGATTTGCTGGTTTAAATCTTATGCGTTTAAATTTAGCAGAAAAATTCAATCTAGATAATTTTGAATTTTCTCAAAATTATTTTATGTTTTGGGATAAACTTGAGAAAGCAAATTATTTTCTTGAAAACATTATAAAAACTTACAAAGAACCTTATGATAGTAGACTGGTGATGCATCTTCTAAGCAATCCCGTTCAGGATGGTGGGCAGTGGGACATGTTTGTAAATTTAATTGAAAAGTATGGAGTTGTTCCACAAACAGTTATGCCTGAAACTAATCACAGCAGTAAATCTAGTTTAATGAACTATTTTTTAACTCATAAACTAAGAGAATTTGCTTGGATTTTAAGAAAAATGAGTAAAAAAAACACAACCCTGAAAAAATTAAGAAATAGTAAAGAAAATATGATTTTAACTATTTATTCAATGCTGTGCATGTTTCTAGGTGATCCGCCTGAAAAATTTAACTGGGAAGTAAGAAATAAAAAAAATAAATTTTTCAGATTCAATAATCTTACTCCAAAGAATTTTTATAAAAAACATGTAAAAATTAATCTAAAAAATAAAGTTTGTTTAATTCATGCCCCTATGTCTAATAAAAAAATGGATGAGTTGTATACAATAAATTTTTTAGGAAACGTTGTTGGGGGTAGCATAATAAAATATGCGAATGTTAAAATTAATGAATTAAAAAAAGCAGCTGTTAAATCTATAAAAAACAATGAAGCAGTTTGGTTTGGTTGCGATGTTGGTAAAATGCTTCATAGAGAATTAGGTGTAATGGATATGGATTTATTTGATTATGAAACTTTGTTTAATACAGAATTTAATATGAACAAAGGCGTGCGCCTAGAATATGGAGATAGTCTAATGACCCATGCTATGCTTTTCACCGGAGTTGATATAAAAAATGGTAAACCGACGAAATGGCGTGTTGAAAATAGTTGGGGAAATAAAAGTGGAGATAAAGGTTATTATTTAATGAATGATTCTTGGTTTAATGAATATAATTATGAAGTTGTTATAGATAAAAAATATTTGTCAAAAAAAATAATACATCTATTTAATCGAGAACCCGTTGAACTTGAACCTTGGGATCCAATGGGTGCTCTTGCCAACATCAATTAATGACACCAGAAAATAAAAAGAGGTTATGGACTGAAATCTTAAAAGCAGGAGATTACTTAAAAGATAAACTTCCCAGCCATCCCAATCATCCCAAAGGTCGCAATCCTTATGCGCATATTGCTTTGGAAATAAAGAATAAATTTAATAAGTCTTATAAGGACTTGTCTGATAATAAATTTGACATGGTTATAAATTTTATAAATTATATAAAAAAAAACCCTAATTAATAATATTTAAATTTTGTTTTTTGACCGGAAGAAATAATACTGCAAAAGTAGTGAAAATCATTACAGAGCCGCTAATTAAAAAAAGATTAGTAAACTCTAAAGTTAATTCATAAATTCTAGAAACTAATAAGACTGCTAGCGGAGCTGAACCAAAAGCAACAATAAATTTTACACCATAAATCAAGCCATGATGCTTTTCAGGTGTGAATTTTGCCAAAAGAATATTTTCTGTAGGCAAAATACTTGAATTAAAAATAACAGCAATTAAACAAACAATAAATAATGGTATTCCTGAGAAATAAGCGATACAGAAAAAACATGGAGCTTGAGCCATAATGCCAATTACGTAAATTTTTTTTAATGAAAACTTATCAGCCATAATGCCACCAACAAAAGTCATTATGCCTGCTGCCCCGTAAATTATGCCTATAATAGTTCCTATTTCAAAAGTTGATAAATTTACAATTCTTAAATCAAAGACTTTTGGAATAGATGTTTGTAATATTTGAAAAGTTAAGCCAAGGCCAAAAATAACAAACAACATAATAAAGGCAATTAAAAATAGCTCATTAGAGGAGTTATTTTCTTCAATATTGTTTGTTTGAAAATTTTTATACGATATTGATTTATTAAAAATACAATAAAAAAGAATGGAACCAAATATAATAGAAACTAACCCAGGTATAATAAATGCATATCGCCAATCAAAATAATTGATTAATAATCCTGCAACAAAAGCTCCGGATCCAATACCTACTCCGCCAAAAATACCATTAATACCAAGTGCTTTTCCTTTGTTAAAAGAAGAATTAACCACCCAAGCAATGCCCACTGGATGATATATGGAGCAAGATAATCCAAGAAAAGATAAACCGATAAAAAGATGGGTTTTGTTAGGACTCAGACCACAATAAATGGAAGATAGACCCATACCTATAAACATAATGCCCATCATCGTAGACCTACTCCATCTATCGCTCAGCCAACCAGCTGGTAATGCTCCTAGTCCAACTAATAGAGCACCTAGTGACCAAAGAGTAATTAATTCATCATAAGAAATCCGCCATGTCTTTTCAATAGATAGAACAATAACAAAATAAAAAGCAGCAAACATATGCATAAAAGCATGTCCGATTGATGAAAAAATAATTGTTAAGTTTGAATTATTCAATTTCTTCAAACTTTAAAGACAGGGAATTAATACAATATCTAAGGCCTGTAGGTTTAGGGCCATCATCAAAAACATGCCCTAAATGAGAGTCGCACACACTGCACAAAACTTCTGTACGTAGCATCCCTTTAGAATTATCTGATAGTTCAGTAATTGATTCTTCCGAGTAACTTTCAAAAAAACTAGGCCATCCAGAATTTGATTCAAATTTTGTGTCGCTCTTAAATAAAGAAGCATTACAGCAAACACACCTGAATAACCCTTTTTTAGTAGTATCAAAATTATTTCCAGAAAATGCAGGTTCAGTACCTTTTTTTCTCGTTATTAAAAACTCACTTTCAGAAAGTTGTTTTTTCCATTCTTCATCAGATTTAATAATTTTCTTCATAAATTAACTTTAAAGTTAGCTAGGATAATTCCTATAACAATAAACAAAATGCCAAAGGTATGATACATAGAAAATTTTTCGTCTAATATAAAAATTGCCCAAATAGAACTAAAAAGTGGAATTAAATGTAAAAATATACCTGCTCTATTTGCTCCAATAATTGAAACACCTTTATTCCAAAAAATAAAAGAAAATATTCCAGCAAATACTGCAACATAAAATATCATTAATAAATCACTAAATTTATTTGGAAAAAATCCATATGTGAAAGATTCAATAAAATAAAAGGGAAATATAAATATTAAACCAAATAAAATCATAACTGTTAGAGTTGGAATTAGAGGAAGTTTAGGATTTAATTTCTTTAGTATAACAGAATAAAGTCCCCAACAAAAAACGGCAACAAACATCCACAAATCTCCGGGAATAAATTCAAGAAATAAAAGATTATTAAATTCACCTTTCAATATTATGCAAATAACTCCTATAATAGATAAAATTATACCAAAGAACTGAAAAAAAGAAGTTTTTGCATTGATTATTAGCCAAGAAAAAAAAATAATTAAAAGAGGCGCGATTGATGCCATTAAAGAAGCATTAATAACTAAAGTTGATTGTAGTGCTATATAGGTAAAAGAATTGAAAATTGTAACACCTAAAATAGAGAGAATAATTATTTTATAAATATCCTTTTTAATTAATTCTCTATGATTAAAAACATCTCTAAATGTAAAAGGCACAATTATTATAAAAGCTAATAGCCATCTAAAAAAACTTAATTTTAAAGGAGATAAAGAATAATTAAAAGCGAGTTTAGCAGTAAGAAAATTTCCTGACCAAAAAAGAGAAGATAAACCTAATAGTATGAAAGCAAAAAATATTTTATTTTGCATAAAATTTATATATCTACGAGAGTCATCAAAGAAGAAGTGTCGAATCTGTTTCCTCCTGTTGATTGAATTTCAGCATAATATTTATCGATTATTTCTGTAATGGGTAGTTTAGATCCATTTTTCTTGGATTCATCAAAACAAATAGATAAATCTTTTCTCATCCAATCCACGGCAAACCCAAAATTAAATTTTCCCTCCAACATTGTTTTATATCTATTTTCCATTTGCCATGATTGCGCGGCACCTTTTGAAATGACTTTCAGAACTTTTTCCATATCTAAATTAGATTTTTTTCCAAATGCCATAGCCTCTGATAAGCCCTGAACCAAACCTGCTATGCAAATTTGATTTATCATTTTTGTTAGTTGTCCTGATCCAGAAGGACCAATTAACTCTATTGCCTTTCCATAGCTTGCAAGCACAGGTTTTACTTCTTCAAATGGGGTTTTTTCACCACCAATCATAATTGATAGTTGGCCATTTTCCGCTCCTGCTTGACCGCCTGATATTGGAGCATCTAAAAAATGTAATTTTCTACTTTTGCAAATGTTGAAATATTCTTTAGCGATATTTGCAGATGAAGTTGTATGATCAACAATAATGCTATTCTCCTTCACATTGTTTATTATGCCGTCATCTCCTTCCATAACATCTCTCAGATCATCATCCCTGCCAACACATATAAAAACAATTTCTGAATTCTGACTTGCCATTCCGGGGGTGGGTTGTGCCAAACCTTGATATTTTTTAACCCAACTATCTGATTTTGCTCTGGTTCTATTGAAGACAGTGACTTCAAAATTATTATTTATTAAATGACCGGCCATAGGATATCCCATAACACCCAAACCAATAAAAGTTACTTTTTTTGCAGTCATAATTCATCTCCTTTAAGTAATAATATTTTATTTATTAATAAAATAATCAGCATAAAGTGTTGCCAATTGAAAGGAAATTTTTCCAATTTTCCCCTTATTGATTATTCTTGAATCTATTTTTGTAATAGGTGTTACAAGATTGCCGGAACTTGTAATAAAAACTTCATCAGCACTATACAGTTCTTTTGCAGTAAAACTTCTTTCTCTTAACTGAAGTTTGTTTGACTTAATTATTCTTTTAATTGATTCTCTTGTAATACCTTTAAGTATATCGGTATTTGCTGGATGGGTAATTAATTTATTATTTTTTACTATCCAAACATTAGAAGCTGTTGCTTCAGTAATCTTGCCATTATCAATTAGTATTGCTTCATACGCTTTTTTTCTTACTGCCTCCTTTTTTGCTAATACATTTGCAAGTAAAGAGACAGTTTTGATATCTCTTCTTTTCCATCTTAAATCTTCATAAGTTATTGCTTTTTCACCTTTAAAGTTTTTATTGGGTAAATTTAATTTTCTATTTATTGTGTAAATAATTAAGTTTGGTATCAAGTTATTTTTATAGTAATGATCTCTGGATTGAACGCCCCTAGTTATCTGCAAATAAACAATTCCATTTTTTAATTTATTTAAAGTAATTATTTTATTAAATATTTTTTTAAGCTTACCTTCTTTTACAATATATTTAATTTGTAATTCTTTAAGAGAATATTTTAATCTTTTGGCATGAAAATTAAAATCTATTAGCTTTTTATTATAAAAAGGCACCACTTCATAAACGCTATCAGAAAACTGAAGTCCTCTATCTTCAATGTGGACTTTGGCTTTACTAAAATCTATGTATTTTGAGTTCAAATACGCAATTTTTGACATCAAGTATATTATTGTCTTGCAGTTAGTAGTTTTTCAAGTTTATTAATACTGGCAGTTTCAGAGAAAAATACAACATCATCACTTTCTTTAAACACTGTTTCACTGTTAGGTATCATAATCTTTTTGTTTCTTAAAATTGCCCCAACTCGAATATTTTTCGGCAAATTCATATCCGCGAGTTTTTTATTTGCAAAGGCTGAATTTGGAAGAATTTCAGCTTCCAAAACTTCCCCGAAACCGTCTCCAATTGTATAATCGCTTCTAATCCTCCCTCCCCTAACCTTTTCCAAAATCTTAGAAATTGTAATGCGTTTTGGATCAATGGCAATATCTATGCCAATATTACTTAATAAAGATGAATAAGAGCTATTATTTATTAATGTCATACAACTTTTTGCTCCAGCTCTTTTTGCAAGAAGTGATGATAAAATATTAACCTCGTCATCATTAGTAAGAGCTATCAGGTTATCTGCCTCATCAATACCAGCTTCTTCTAAAATTTCATTCTCCAAACCATCACCATTAATAACTGTCACTGACTTAAGATTAGCGGCAAGGTGCTCAGATCTAGCTTTATTAAATTCAATTAAGTATGTAGAAATGTTTTTATCCTCTTCTTCAATTTTTTTTGCAAGAGAATAGCCAATGTATCCTCCTCCTAATATAACTATTTTTTTTGATTCAGTCTCATCGTGCCCAAAAGATTTCATAGCATCCAGAAAATTATCATTATCAACTACAAAGTAAACAATATCATTTTTTTCTAATGTAGTTTTGGAATTTACAACAAATTTTTCGTCCCCCCTGAATACTAACAAAATATTTGATAAAAAATTATTAAATTTCTTTGATAGTTCTCGGATTGTGGTGTTGAGAATTGGACAATCATCTTCACATTTTAATCCTACCAACTTTAATCTATTATCCGCGAGTTCAAGCATATCAATTGCACCAGGAGCTTTTAAGCGTCTATAGATTGCTTTAGCTGCTTCGTTCTCAGGAGAAATTATAGCATCAATGGGTAAGTTTTCTTTATTATATAAACTCATCCATTCCCCTTTAAGATAGTCTTGCTCTCTTATTCTAGCTATTTTGGTTGGAATTTTAAAAAGGGAGTAACCTATTTGGCATGAAATCATATTATTTTCATCACTTTTTGTAACTGCAATTAGGATGTCGCAATCACTTGCACCTGCTGATGATAAAATTGATGGAAGACTCGATGCGCCTTGTATAGTTTTCACATCCAATGTATCGGATATTTTTTTTAACTGCTCTTTAGACTCATCTATAACAGTCACCTCAAAACCTTCTTTAGAAAGCTTCCCTGCTATGCTTTTGCCAGCCACTCCTGCACCACATATTATTGTTTTCATAAAAATTATTTATTATTAAGAGAGATATTTAATGATTTAAATTTTCTATAAAGAGCCGTCCGCTCCATTCCAGTAAATTGCGATATTTTTAATATATTACCATTAAATCGCTTAATTTGCGATAATAAATATTCTCTTTCAAAATTTTGTCTAGCTACTTTAAGAGATAAGCTGAAATGAGTTTCATTAGAACTATTATCTTCAATTTTACTCATATCAATTGGAAGATCATCCAAAACATAGTTTGATTTCGAATTTGAATCTTGAAAAAATATAATAGTTTTTTCGATATAATTTATTATTTGATGAACATTTCCAGGCCAATTATAGACTTCTAATTGATTGGATGTTCTTTTTGATAAGGAGAAGTTGTATTTTTTATATTTATTAAAATAATCAAGATAATAATTACAGATAGGGATTATATCTTCTCTTCTTGCACTGATAGGCGGAACTTTAATTCTAATAACATTTAGTCTATCAAACAAGTTTTTCATAAAATTTCCCTGTTGAATTTCATAGTCAATATTTTTTGAGGAAATAGCAATAATTTTAATATTCAATTTAAAATTAGATTTAATTAGAAAACTTTCATTTTCTAAAAAAAATAAAATTTTTTTCTGAAAAAAAATTGGTAAAGAATCAATATTATCAAAAACAAGAGTTCCATTATTAGAGTTTATAAATATATTATTTTTTGTTGTTTTATTCTGATTATCATCAAACATTTCTGATAGATCAGAATCGCTCAAATTTTTGAAATCAATAATTTTTATTAAATTTTCTGATCCTAATGAATTTTTATGAATAATTTGTGCTATTAATTTTTTACCAGTCCCTCTTGATCCTGTTATCAAAATTCTTGATTTAGATTTAGAAATTCTATCTAGATCTTTTTTTAAATTAATAATAAAAGAAGAATTCCCAATAAGGGGAGTGTTGGGATGGGCAATTTTTTTTAATAATTTATTTTCATTTATTAATTTTGCTGATTCTATTGCTCTTTTAGAAAGAATTGTAATTTTCTCACTATTAAAAGGCTTCTCAATAAAATCATAAGCGCCATTTTTTATGGCACTTACAGCCATATCAACTGTTCCATGGCCTGTAATAACAATCACAGGTATCAATGGATTAATTGTCATAATTTTTATTAACAGTTCTATGCCATCTAATTCACTGTTTGGCCCTAACCACACATCAAGAATGATTAAGTCAGGGTTAAATGTTTCAAGTTTTTTTATAGCTTCGCTAGAGTTATAAACAGATTCAGTAATAAATTTTTCATCTTGAAGAATTTCAGATATCAAATAGCATATATCTTTTTCATCATCTATTATTAAGACTTTTGAATTCATTAAATATCAAATGTTATCACAGTTGTAGTGCCGGCCATATTTTTATTTTTTTCAATTTTTATTATACCTCCATGGTCTTCAATGATTTTTTTAACGATTGAAAGTCCTAGTCCCGTACCTTTATCTTTAGTAGTAAAGTACGGCTCAAAATATTTAGAAATTTTATTTTCATCAACTCCAACACCGTTATCTTTTACGATAAACTCTATCTGGTTATTATTTTCTAATAAATCTAAAGTAATTGATGGATTTGGAATATTAATAACCGCTTCCACTGAATTTTTAATTATATTATTGAAAGCTTGTGTAATTTGAAATCTATCAAATTGAAAATAAATATCCTTAGTTTTACTTAATAATTTAATATTAACTTTAGGGTATGAATTAACAAAAAGATTAAAAGATTCTTTTAGTGTTTTAGATAAATTATCTAATTTAGTTTCTGCCTTGGGCATTCTCGCAAAGGAGGAAAATTCATCTATCAATTTTCCTATACCGTCTACTTGTTTAGAAATGGTTTGAGTTAAGTTATTTATATCTTTAAAATTTATTGATTTTTCAATAATTTTTTTCTCAATTCTCTCAGCGGCCAATTTGATCGGTGTTAGAGGATTTTTTACTTCATGAGCAATTTTTTTCGCTATATCTGACCAAGCTGCATGTTTTTCAGCTAAAATTAAAGATGTCATATCATCTATTGTTACAACGTAACCTGAAACTGAATTTTCTTTAATTTCTTTAATAATTCTCAAATTTAAATTTCTTGCGTTATCATTAATCATAATTTCAATTTGAAAATTCTCAATAAGTCTTTTCGATTTTTTAAAATTATCTACTATTTTACTCCATTCAGGAAAGATGTTTAAGAAATTTTTCTTCTCAAGATCTTCTGATATTTTTCCTAAAATTCTTAATGAAGATTTATTAAAAAAATTAACGTTAAAATTATCATCAAGTGATATCACGCCGATAGTTAATAAACTTAAAATAGCTTCAATGAATATTCTTTTTGTTTCATCTTCTTCACTTTTATTTAATATTTGATTTTGTTTTAATTGTATCTCATTAATCATTTTATTATAAGAGGTTAATAGAACCTTAACTTCATCAAATTGATCATCTTCAGAGACTTTTGCATCAAAGTTTCCTTTTGAAATTTCATTAGCAGATTCAATAAGATTGCTAATTGGTTTCGAAAGTCTTCTAGCAAGATTAAAACCTATTAAAACAGCAATTAAAATAAAACAAAGTGAAAATAAGACAAAAATCATTGAAAACGTAATTTGAATACCTGAACTTTCCTCTTCTTTTAAGGTATATATTTCATATGCTCTTCTGGTCTCACTTATATGTTTCCATATATTTTTGCTTAAGTTTCTGTTAACTTGAACAAAAATATCATTTAAAAAATTTAATTTTTTATATGCTGAAATCGAATTTTCATTCTGTTGGAAAATATAGATTTGATTTTTATCTAAAAGAGAAAAAATTGAATTATTAGGAAATGAAAATTTTTCAATTTTTTGATCTTCTTCAAAGCTTAAAAAAACGTCGCCTTGACGATTAAACAAATATATATTTGATATTGTTCTAATATTAATAAATTCTCGCAAAACCCTTTCTATGGAATTTTTTTGTACTTCATTATTTCGTGACACTTTAATAATCTCTCTTGTAATTAATTGGATATCAGAAATTAATTCTGATTGAATTTCATTTTCATAATCTCGAGCAACAATATTTGAACTTACAACAGCATCGCGAACAGCGCCACCATACCACGTTTGTAATTCTAAATTGAAAAATAATGAAGTAATTACAACGACTCCAATTGCAGGAAAAAGAGCCATAGCGGTAAATAAATTTATAAACTTAATGTATAGTCGTGATTCACCAATATTTTTTTTCTTATAAATAAAAACCAGCAATATTTGTCTTATGATTATACTTAAAAGAATTATGACAAAAATTACATCGGCAAGAAGTAAAAATTGAAGATTTTGAGGATCTTTTACTAACTGATTATTGGGAAGTAACAGATAAAAAGTAATAGAAAAACTAAGTATTATTAGCAAAATTAATAGATAAAATGAAAATTTTGTAATATGAATCGATCTTAGAAATTTTGATAAATTGATCATTTATTTAGATTAAAATTATTCAAACAATATAAAAAATATATATTTATCACTAATAATTGAATTATTTGATTATAAAATGAATTTATGAAAAATGCACTAATATTGTTAGCTGGTGGTACTGGAAGAAGACTTGATAATACTAAAAATACCGTGCCAAAACAATTTATTAAAATTGGAAATTACAATTTTATTGAGTATTTTCTTAAAAATTTAGATGAGAAAATATTTAATAGAATTCATATTGTTGTTAACAAATCAATGCAAAAAAAACATTTATCAAATCTGAAAAAAGATTTTTCTAAACACCAAATAAAATTCGTAAATGCAGGTAAAGAAAGACAATTATCATCAAAAAAAGGAATTTATTCACTTCAAAAATATTATCCAAAAAAAGTTTTAATTCATGACTCTGCACGTCCATTGGCATCAAATAGACTTATCAAGCGATTATTGAAATCTCTAGATAAACATCATTCGTGTGCTCCTTTTATTATTAATAATGATTTTATAAAATATAAATCAAGAAAAAATATATTTATACATGGAAAAATAATGAATATACAAACCCCACAAGCTTTTAGATTCACAAGCATACTTAAAGCTCATCGTTTTTTAAAAAGTAACTGTGAAAAAGATGATACCTCTTTATTAGAAAAAATCGGAATTAAAACAAAATTTATTAAAGGTGAAAAATTTAATTTTAAAATTACATATCTAGATGATCTTGATTTATATAAAAAATTAAAACAAAATGAATTTAGAAGTGGAATTGGATATGATATTCATAGAATAAATTATAATTCTAAAAAAAGATTAATTTTATGCGGTGTAAAAATTTCTCACCCTCCTTTAATTGGTCATTCTGATGCTGATGTAGGATATCATGCAATATGTGATAGCATACTTGGCGCGTTATCCTTAAAAGACATAGGATGCTATTTCAATAATAATAATAAAAAATGGAAAAATGTTGATTCTAAAATTTTTATGCAATTTTGCAATAAACAACTCAAAATAAAAAAATATAATATAGTAAATCTAGATATTAATTTTATCTGTGAGAAACCAAATATAAACAAATATGCAAAACAGATGAAAGTTAATATTTCAACTTTGCTCGAGATAGATATAAATCAAATTTCTATCAAGGCTACGACAAATGAGAAGATTGGATTTATAGGAAAAGGGGAAGGAATTGCTGCGGAGTCAATTATACAAATTGAAAATGAATAAAATTTCTCAAATATTTTCAACACTTTTTTTTATAGGGTATGTTAAGTGGGCGCCTGGAACTTTTGGTTCACTTTTTTCACTAATAATAATCATTTTTTTACATAATATTGTTCATAAAAATGAATTTATCATTTTATTTGTTTGTATTTTATTAATGGCAACCATATGTATAAAAATATATTCAAAATCAGTAAATAAGCATGATGCAAAAGAAATAATTATTGATGAATTTTTAGGAATTTATTTAATAATAATTTTTTCATATGATTTAAAAATATTTAATAATGAATTTGTACAAATATTATTGATATTATTTTTTTTTAGAATTTTTGATATTTTAAAACCTTTCCCTGCAAATTGGATAGATAAAAATATGAAAAATTCATACGGTGTAATACTTGATGATATAGTTGCTGGAATTTATACTATAATCACCTTAGCTTTGATTAATGTATTCGTATAAAATAATTATTAAAAAGTTATTAAAAAGAAATATTTCAATTTCTATCGCCGAATCATTCACTGGTGGATTGCTAAGTTCAAAATTCACCTCTGTTGCTGGTATTTCTAATATTTTCAATATGGGACTAATTACCTACTCTAATAAATCAAAATCTAGTTTGCTAAAAATTTCTAAAAATGATTTAAAAAAATATGGTGCAGTCAGTCATCAAACTGCCTCCCTTATGGTTACAAATTTACAAAAACTGACAAAAAGCAAATTGTGTATTTCAACAACAGGAATTGCTGGTCCTTCAGGGGGGACAAAGTTAAAGCCTGTGGGCTTAATATATTTTGGAATAAAATATAGAAATAAAACAATTGTATCAGAAAAAAAATTTAAAGGGTCAAGACTTCAAATTCAACAAAAAACGGTAAAAGCCATTTTCACAACACTTGAAAAATTAATCTAAAATTTCATCAGCTCTTTTTTTAAAAGAATCTATCATTTTGTTTTCAATTAATCCAAAAAATAATTCCGCTAATTTTTGATGCAAAAATCTTCGAAACTCGAATTTTACATTAAATATGATTTTTGTTTTTTTTATTTCTAATTTCTTAAAAATCCACTCTGTACTTAAATCTTTAAGAGGTCCTTTAATGTAATTAGTATTAATTAATAACTTACTTGAATCAAACATTATATGAGAGGTAAATGTTTGTGGTAGGAAATATTTATAGCAAACAATCATATCAGCTACCATTTCATTTTCGGATCTAGATTTAATTATTATTTCTTTGCACCATGGAATATATTCTGAATATTTTTCAACATCCAAAACAATTTTATATAAATCTTTGGCTCTATGATTTATAATTATTTCTTGCTCTGAAGACTTCATTTATTTTTTTTATGATGTTTCTCTTGTTGCTTTTAGCTTTTTAAAATAGTTTGATGCATTATAGCTTGAACGGGTAAGAGGAGATGATGAGACCATAAGAAAACCTTTGGCATAAGCCTTCTTTTTAAATGTATTAAACTCCTGCGGCGAAACAAAACTCTCTATTTTTGAATGTTTTTCTGATGGTTGAAGATATTGTCCAATAGTTAAAAAATCAACATTTGCGGAGCGTAAATCATCCATTACTTGATAAATCTCATCTATCGTCTCCCCCAGTCCAACCATTAATCCAGATTTAGTAAATATTTTTGAATTTATTTTTTTAAAATCATACAATAATTCTAAACTCATAAAATATCGTGAACCAGGGCGAATAGTTGGATATAAACGTGGAACTGTCTCTATATTATGATTGAATATATCTGGTAAAGATTGGGAGAGAATATTTTTTGCTTCATATTTTTTTAAAAAATCAGGAGTTAATATTTCTATTGTTGTATTTGGACATTCTTTTCTTAAACAATTAATCACATTTACAAAATGTTTTGCCCCTCCATCAGACAAGTCATCTCGATCAACGCTTGTTATGACAACATGATCTAGTTCTAACTCTTTAACTGTTTTTGCTATTTTATCTGGTTCAAATATATCTATTGTGTTTGGTTTTCCTGTTTTAATATTGCAAAATGAGCAGGCTCTTGTGCAAATATCTCCCAAAATCATAAAGGTAGCATGTTTTTTTTGCCAACATTCAGAAATATTAGGACAAGCAGCTTCTTCACAAACAGTTACAAGATTATTATTTTTTATAATATCGCTTGTGAATTTAAATGAATTAGATGTAGAGGCTTTAATTCTTATCCAGGAAGGTTTTCTTGAGATAGGATTAGATTTCATATGAATTTTTTCTGGATGTCTAATAGTCATCAGATAACTTTCATATCTTTAACTTACAACCTCAAATCATTTGTCAACATATATTTTATTCTTCAATTGCAATAAGTATCTCATTTTCTGCAATATAGCCGGTTTTTAATCGTAATTGTTCTTCTAAATAATCTAGATCAATCGTATTAGGTTGTAATCTTGCAGTTCTGTCAATAAATAAATCATTTTTTGTTTTCAATTCATTTAATTGAGTTTTGTAAATAAATTGTTTATTCTTTAATTTGTAATAAGAAATTACGCCTTTTTTGGGATCAATTAAAAAATAAATAAGATATAAAAAAATTAAAAAAACAAAAACAAGTGATAAAAATAAATATAATTTATTTTTTAGTGCCAAGGATTTATTCATTTTTTGTATCTATATAATCAAAAAATGAATGAGGCTGTCAATCATTAATAATGGATTTGCCTGCATATTCCGCTTTTTGACCTAACTCTTCTTCTATGCGAAGTAATTGGTTATATTTAGCAGTTCGATCTGTTCTAGATAAAGACCCTGTTTTAATTTGACCAGATGCTGTAGCAACTGCCAAATCAGCAATAGTTGTGTCTTCAGTTTCTCCTGATCTATGAGAAATAACGCATGAATAGTTATTCTTTTTTGCCAAATTTATTGTTAATAAAGTTTCAGTAAGAGTTCCTATTTGATTTACTTTTACCAAAATGGAATTTGCAATATTGTTCTCAATTCCTCTTTGAAGTCTATCAATGTTTGTGACAAATAAATCATCTCCTACTAGTTGAATTTTATTTCCTAGTTCTTGTGTAAGATTTTTCCAACCATCCCAATCATCTTCAGACATTCCATCTTCAATTGAGTATATAGGGTACGATAATGTAAGATTTTTTAGATAATCAATCATTTGATCTGACGTGTATAATTTTTTTTCACCTAAAAGATTATATTTATGATTTTCAAAAAATTCAGTAGAAGCGACATCAAGTGATAATACTATATCGCTATCTATTTTAAGACCTGTTGCTGTGATAGACTCTAAAATAAGTTCTATCACCTCTTTTGAAGAACTAATATCTGGAGCAAATCCTCCCTCATCTCCCACATTAGTGTTAAGTCCTTTTGATTTTAATTTAGATTTCAAAGAATGAAATACCTCACATCCATACCTGATTGCTTCAACAAAACTAGGAGCCCCCACAGGAGCAATCATGAATTCTTGAATATCAACATTATTATCGGCATGTGATCCTCCATTAATAATGTTCATCATAGGAACTGGAAGAATGCAATTTTTTTCATGGGATAAAAACTCATATAAATTTTTTTCTGATTGAACTGACAATGCTCTAATAAAAGCTAAACTTAAAGAAAGCGTGGAATTGGCTCCAAGTTTAGATTTATTATTTGTGCCATCTATTTTAATGATTTCATTATCAAAATCTTCAAAATAATAAAATTCTTTAGAAAGTACTTTTGGTTTTACGATACTTAAAATGTTTTCAATCGCTCTTTGAACCCCTAAACCTCTATGTCTTTTTAAATCATTATCTCTTAATTCAATTGCTTCATATTTTCCTGTAGATGCTCCTGAAGGCACCGCTGCCCTTCCAAAAGAATTATCAGAAAAAATAATATCACATTCAACAGTGGGATTACCTCGACTATCTATTATTTCCCTAGCTTTTATATCTTTTATTATTGCCATAATTAAAAAAGTAAAATTACACTCTATTAATTAGTTATGATTTAGCCAAGTTATCAAAATCTTGTAATTTTGTAACTAGTTCTTCTAAATCTTTTATATGAAGCATATTAGGTCCATCGCTAGGCGCATTATCAGGATCTTCATGTGTTTCAATAAATAATCCTGCTACACCTATTGAAACCGCAGCCGTCGAAAGTATTGGAACGAATTCTCTTTTTCCTCCCGACCTACTTCCTAACCCCCCTGGTTCTTGAACTGAATGAGTTGCATCAAAAATAATCGGATACTCATAACTTTTCATAATCTCAAGTGATCTAAAATCATTAACCAAATTATTATATCCAAAAGAAGTCCCTCTTTCAGTAATCATAATATTTTCATTTTTTGTATATTTTATTTTTTCAATAATATTCGGAATATCATAGGGAGACAAAAATTGACCTTTCTTTACATTAATAATTTTTTTTGTATTTCCTGCTGCAACTAACAAATCTGTTTGCCTACATAGAAAGGCCGGTATTTGAATTACATCAATCGTATCAAATTCAGCTATTTCCTTACATTGGGATTCACTGTGAATATCTGTTAAAACTGGACAATGAAAATTTAGTTTTATTGCTTCAAAAATAGGTAAAGCTTCCTGAAGACCTACCCCTCTTACACTATTAATATTAGTTCTGTTAGCCTTATCAAAACTTGCTTTAAAAATAAAATTAATTTTAGTCCTTTCACATATACGCACAATATTCTCAGCTAAACCTAAGGCATGATCTTTACTTTCAATCACACACGGTCCTGCAATTAAAGTAAAGGGCTTGTCATTAGCTATTTCAAAATTATTGATTTTAATACTTTTCATTATTCTTTTCTTATACAGGCTTCAGTAAAAGAAATAAATAAAGGGTGTGGATTTTGAGGCCTGGATTTAAGTTCTGGATGAAACTGTACTCCAATAAACCAGTTATGATTTTTTGATTCCAATATTTCAGGAAGCAAATTATCGGGTGACATTCCAGAATATATAAAACCTTTTTCTCTAAATTTATCCATATATTCTGTATTAACTTCATATCTATGACGATGACGTTCAGATATTTTAAGTGACCCATAAATCTTATTGATTAAAGATCCCTTTTGTATTTGACAAGGATAGGATCCTAATCGCATTGTGCCGCCTTTATCGCTTTTTTCCGTGCGTTTCATTTTAATATTATTTTGTATCCACTCAGTCATTAAACCCACAACCTTATTGTTAGTTTTACCAAATTCTGATGAATTGGCATCTATTAAATTTAATACATTTCTTGCAATTTCTATAACAGCTAGTTGCATACCTAAACATATGCCAAAAAATGGGATGTTTTTTTCTCGCGCAAATTTGATGCTTGAAATTTTACCATCAATGCCCCTTTTGCCAAAACCGCCAGGAACCAATATACCTTGAACATTAGAGAGTTTACTTAAAATATCTTCTTCACTTAACTTTTCTGAATTAATCCAATCAATATCAACTTTAGTATTATTTTGAAACCCACCGTGTATTAATGCTTCGTTTAACGATTTATAACTATCTTTTAAATCGGTGTATTTACCAACAACGCCAACAGTTACTTTGTTTAATGTATTATGAATTTTTTTTACAACATTGTTCCAAGCTGATAAATCTAAAGAATTTTTTTTCTCAATATAGCCTAGTTCTTTAAGAAGAACTTTATCTAAACCTGCCTTGGAATATAGGGAGGGAACTTCATAAATAGAAGAAGCATTGAGCGCAGGTATCACGTTGCTATTTTTAACATTACAAAATAGTGAAATTTTATTTAATGCCTCCTGGTCAATTTCTTTTTCACAACGACACATAATTATATCAGGTTGAATACCTGCATTAAGAAGCTCTTTTACTGAATGCTGAGTAGGTTTTGTTTTTAATTCATCAGCTGATGAAATATAAGGGACATAAGTCATATGTATTAATAAAGAAGAAATTTTTCTATCATTTCTAATTTGTCTGATTGCTTCTAAAAAAGGTAGTGATTCAATATCCCCAACAGTTCCACCTATTTCATAAATAACAATATCCTCGTTATTTAGATCACTATGAATAAAATTTTTAATTTCATCAGTGACATGTGGAATTACCTGAATAGTGGCGCCTAAATATTCTCCTTTTCTTTCTTTTTTTAGAACATTAGAATAAATTTTACCTGAAGAAACGCTGTCTGATTTTTTCGCAGAAACATTGGTAAATCTTTCATAGTGGCCTAAGTCTAAATCAGTTTCAGCTCCATCGTCTGTTACAAACACCTCTCCATGCTGATAAGGGCTCATCGTGCCAGGATCGACATTTAAATAAGGATCAAGTTTCCTGATTCTGACTTTAAAATTTCTTAGCTGAAGAAGTGATGCAAGAGCAGCTGAAGCAAGTCCCTTTCCTAAAGAAGAAGAAACTCCGCCCGTAATAAAAACATAGTGCATTACGGAATACCCTGTTACATAATAATGAATATTATATCAAGGTATTAAAATTAATTATTTTCAGGAATTGATGGTTCTGTAGAAGTATTAGTGCCGCTTTCTGTAGTATTGACATCAGGAAGAGATTCCAGAATATTTTTATCCGAGCTAACAGAAGCTGATATAGTTAAAATAACACTCATAATCATAAACAAAGTTGCTGTAATAGCTGTTAAACGAGACAAAAGATTAGCTGATCCACGTGCAGACATCATACCGCCAAGACCTCCGCCACCGCCCAAACCGAGGCCTTCATTATCTGAACCTTGTAAAAGTACAAAAATAACTAAAAGAACAGCCAGGATTAATTGAATAATGATCAAAGATGTCATGTAAAATGCTTATATTTAAGTAATAAAGTTATTCAAGGAGAATATTAGAAAGACAAGATTTTATTAAATTCATCAACATTTAATGAAGCTCCTCCGATTAACAAACCGTCAACACTATCCAAATTTAATATTCCCTTGGAATTAGCTGATTTTACCGAACCGCCATAAAGAATTTTATAGTTTTCATATCCTTGTATTTCATTTTTAATGAAATTATGAATATCTTCTATTTCATCTAAGGACGGAGTTAATCCTGAACCAATCGCCCAGATTGGTTCGTAAGCTATTATAGTATTATCATTATTTGAATCATCATTCATACTTTCTCTAATTTGTTTAGATAAAACTTCTTTAGTTCGGTTATCATTTTTTTGCTGAAGTGTTTCACCTACACAAATAATTGGGTGAATATTTTTTTTCAAAGAATTAGTAGCTTTTATTGAAACTTCATTATTCGTTTCATTAAATATCGTTCTTCTTTCTGAGTGGCCAACTATGCAAAACTGACAACCAATATCATAAAGCATTGAGGCGCTGACATCGCCAGTATAAGCACCCTCGAGAAAAAGAGAGCAGTTTTGCCCCCCTAAGTAACAATTTTTTAATTTATTAGCTATGAGATAAGAATAAGTAAAAGGCGGACAAATAATAATACATATGGATTGATCATTAATATTTTCAAAAGTTAAATCATCTAAATCATTTAGAAAATTATTGATAAAATTAATTGACCCGTTCATTTTCCAATTGGCTGCAATAATTTTGGTAAATTTTTGTATTTCAAGCATATTTTACTTTCCCTTATAAAAACTATTACTATAGAAGCAACAGCGAAATAATATATATGTTGAGGAATATTACAAAATCAAAAATTGGTATTGTTTTAGCTGTTCTATTTGCAATAAGTCTTTTTTTTATAAGAGGAGGTAAAAGATATTCAAATTTTTTTGATTCTGACAATGTAGTTGCTAGAGTATCCGGAACTCCGATTTCAACAACAAAATTTAATCGAACTCTGCAGATAAATATCAATCAATTTAATCAAATATTAGGTAAATCAATGTCTGGCGAAGAAATTAAAACCTTTCAAATTGATTCATTGGCCTTAGGCGCTTTAATTAACGATGCAGTTTTTGAAAATGAATTCGATCAAAGAGGCCTTAAATTAGATGAAACCATTATTGCACAAAAAACCAGGGAAAGAATACCGCAATTATATAAGGGTAATAAGCTGAATGAACCATTCTTAAATCAATTTTTACAACAACAAAATCTTAAAATTGAAGACATTGTTCAAATTATTGATTTTGAAACTAGAGATCAGTTTTTTAATGAAGCTTTTTTTAATATCAATTACCCATTCAATTTTACGAAAAAAATCCATACGTATCAAAACCAAAAAAGAAAAATAAGACACACTGAGATGTCTTTGGAATTAGTAAGCATAGAAGAAATTCAAACAAGTGTTGACAATATTGATAAAGCTCTTGAAGATTTTTACAATAAGAATCTTAATGAATATATGTCTGATGAAAAAAGAAATATTGAATATATAATCGTAGATAAAAAAAATTATATAAGTAATTTTACTCCATCGGATTTTGAAATTTCAGAGTATTATAACAATAATAAAGATCTATATATTGAAAGAGAAAAAAGAACTTTTATTCAGTTTAACTTCAAAAGTTCAGAAGAGGCTGAAAATTTTGAAGACAAAATAACTAGTTTTAAGGATGATGAGGAAATAATTGAATACGCCAATAACAACAATATTAAATTTAATTCTTTTAAGAATCTCTCTTCAGATGATGTGTTAAAAGAAATTGCAGACGTTTTATTTAAACTTCAAATAAATCAACAATCCGAAATTATTGAAACAGCTATATCAAAACATATAATTATTCTCCAAAATATTAAGCCAGAATTACAACTACAATTGACTGAAGTTCAAGATGATATCAAAGAAACAATAACCAATATTGAAGTAAATAGCTACCTTGATGAACTAAACAGTAATATTGCAGAAAAAATTGTGGAAGGAAGATCGCTAAATGAAATTTCTAATTTGTATGATCTAGAACTGCTATCACAAAAAAATTTAACAAAAAATTTTTCGAACTTTGAAAATGATAAAAAAGATTTTTTTAAAAGTATAATTTCCAATGTTTTCGCTGCTAATAAGGACTTTGTAAATGATATTGTAAAAATCAATCCTGATAGTTTTTATATTTTTAATGTTAAAGAAATTGCTCCCTCTGAGCCAATTGATCTATCTGAAATTAAAGATAACGTCTTAAAAGATTGGCAAAATACAAAGAGAATAGAAAAAATATTGAATGAAAGTAAGAATAATTTAAATTTTTTTAATGAATTAAGTGATCTTCATAGTCTGACAATAAAAGATGCGGAGATAAATATAGATTCCCAAGAATTACCAATAAAATTAATTTCTGATATTTTTGAAGCCGATAAAGGAGCTGTCGTACAGTTATTTGAAAAAAACAAAGTATATATTGCAACAATCACTGATATTGTAATGCCTAAAAGTATAAACGAGGTTAAAGAATTATCTCTTCAAAATGACTTAAAGGGTAGTTTTGGCACTGAATTATTAAAAAACAAGAAAATTACCACCAATGATAAGCTCATTGACGCTGTTATAAATAAATTTTAATGCCAAATGTCAGTAAAAAAAAGTTTATTGATAATTACATAAGAAATATTCCTCAGATTTTATCTCAACAAATTATTGCTGATACGGAAACTCCAGTATCAACGTTATTGAAAATTTCAAAAAATGAAAAATATTCTTTTTTACTTGAATCTGTTGAGGGGGGTGATCAAAGGGGTAGATATTCTTTGATAGGATGTAAACCTGACATTATTTGGAAAGTAAAGAGTGGAAAGATTTCTATTACGACTAACTGCAAGTATATAAAAGACAATGTTAGTGCTGATTTAAATCCTATTCAATCTCTTAGAAACATACTTCAATTATCTAAAATACAAAGAGATTTTAATAAAACTCCTTATCCTGTACTCGTAGGCTATTTAGGATACCCGATGATACAGTATATGGAAAAAATAAATTTAAGTAATCCTGATACATTAAATATTCCTGAAGCAGTAATGATTAGACCTAAAATTGTTGCTGTTTTTGATAATATCAAGGATACGATAGATGTAATGACTGCTATCTATCCAGAAAAGAATATAAAAGCAGAAACTGCGTTAAAAGAAGCTGAGAAACTAATTGGAAAAAGTGTTGAAAAATTAAAAACACAAATAGCAAAAGATGATGTTTTAAATAAAAAAAATATTCAAATAAAGTCGAACTATAAGAAAGAAGATTATTTAAAAATTGTTGAAAAGGCAAAAAAATATATTCATTCAGGGGATATATTTCAGGTTGTTCCTTCTCAAAGATTTCATTGTGAGTACATTTTAAGCGCTAAAACTCTATATCGTTCTTTAAGAAGGTTGAATCCTTCCCCCTTCTTAGTAAATTTGAATTTTGATAACATCGGCCTCGTAGCTTCAAGTCCGGAAATTTTAGTTAGGGTGAGGGATGGCAAAATAATAATACGTCCAATCGCTGGCACTCGAAAAAGGGGCAAAACAACAAATGAAGATAGAAAATTATCTAATGAATTATTAAATGATCAAAAAGAATTGGCAGAACATTTGATGTTATTAGATTTAGGAAGAAATGATGTAGGTAGAGTGGCTAAAGTTGGGACTGTAAGCGTAACTGAAAAAATGATCGTTGAATATTATTCTCATGTAATGCATATTGTTTCTAACGTTGAAGGTGATTTAAAAAAAAATAAAGATTCGATAGATGCGCTTATCTCTGGATTTCCAGCAGGAACAGTTTCCGGAGCTCCAAAAATTAGAGCTATGGAAATAATTGAAGAACTTGAAAATGTTAATAGAGGTTTCTATGGTGGTGCTATGGGTTACTTTGACTCAAATGGACAGATGGATACATGTATTAGTTTAAGAACAGGCCTTATAAAAGATAATAATTTATATGTACAAGCAGGTGGCGGTGTTGTTTATGATTCAGATCCTGAAAAAGAATTCCAAGAAACTATAAACAAAGCGCAGGCTATTATTGCTGCAGCTCTAGATTCTTATAGAGGTTTAGATTTGTGATTTTGATAATTGATAATTATGATAGCTTTACTTACAATATTTACCATTATTTTGGAGAAATAGGAGCAAGATCAAATGTCTATAGAAATGACAAAATAAATATTAATGAAATAATTAAACTAAATCCTAAAGCTATTGTTCTCTCTCCTGGTCCATGTACGCCCAATGAAGCGGGAATTTGCATAGATATAGTTAAAAAATTACATCGTAAATTTCCTATACTTGGAATCTGTCTGGGACATCAATCTATAGGCCAATCTTTTGGAGGAAATATTGTTCAATGTTCAGAAATTATCCATGGCAAGGTATGTAAAATTGAACATAATAATCATAAGTTGTTTGCAGGTATAGACAAAATTTTTTTAGCAACTCGTTATCATTCGCTTATAATAGAAAAAGAATCTCTGAATAGTGATTTTGAAATTATAGCTCAGACAGATAAAAATACAATAATGGGTATTGCTCATAAAAAATTTTCTACTTATGGTGTTCAATTTCACCCTGAAAGTATTGGCACTAAATATGGTAAAACTATATTAAAAAATTTTTTAAATATTATTAATTATGAATCTTAGTAAAATAAAAAATAAATTATTTAATAAACAAAATTTATCTTTTGAAGAATCTTCTTTTGTTTTTAACCTTATAATGAATGGCGAAGTTGGGGAAATTGATATTGCCTCAATATTGATTTCTTTAAAAATTAAAAACGAAAGTAAAGATGAAATTCACGGCGCTGCTAAAATTATGAGAGAGAAATCAATGAAAATTATATCACCTAACAATGCAATAGACACTTGTGGCACAGGGGGAGATATGAGCGGCACTCTTAATATTTCGACAAGTGCGGCTCTAATTGCAGCAAGCGCTGGGGCTATAGTCGCTAAACACGGAAATCGCTCAATCAGTTCAAAATCAGGCTCAGCAGATATGTTGGAAAAATTAGGAATTAAGATTTCCTCTGATAAAAATGAATTGGAAAAATCATTAAATAATAACAACTTTTGTTTTTTATTTGCGCAATATCATCATTCTGCAATGAAACATGTAGTAAATATTCGTAAACAATTAGGTGCCAGAACAATATTTAACTTATTAGGCCCACTTACTAACCCAGCATCAACAAAAAAACAGTTATTAGGGGTGTTTGATAAGAAATGGGTTCGAATACATTGTGAAGTATTAAAAGAACTAGGTTCAACGCACTCAATGATTGTCCATGGTGCTGATGGATTGGATGAGATATCTTTATGCGGTCCAACATATATATCCGAATTGAAAGATGATAAAATCAATGATTATATTTTTGATCCTAAGCAGTATGGATATGAATACATAAGCATAAATGACATTCTGGGAAAGGATGCCAGTTATAACGCTAGAGCTTTTATTGAACTTATTGAAGCTCCAGATAATAGTTTTCAAAAAATAATAGAGTTAAACGCAGGCGCGGCTTTATATTTGTCAGGATTGACAAAAAATTTAAAAGAAGGATTTAATTTAGCTAGACAAACCATTAATAGCAAAAAGGCAAAAAATTATTTTGAAAACTTATTGAAAAATCAATGAAAGATATATTAAGTCAAATTTGTGAAAATAAAAAAGTTGAATTAGAAAAAACAAAAAAAAGATGTTCATTTTCTTCACTTGAAAAAATACTTCAAAACAAAAATAATAGAAACTTTAAAGAATTAATGATTAATTCTCAGGATAAGAAAAATAACAATATTATTGCTGAGATAAAAAAGGCTAGTCCAAGTGCTGGAGTCATTTTCAAAGATTATTTTCCTGAAATAATTGCTGCTGATTATGAAAAATCAGGTGTTGGAGCTATTTCCATACTTACTGAAACTACTTTTTTTCATGGAAACTTGGATCACTTATCTCTAATAAATAAAAAAACAAATTTGCCGTTGTTAAGAAAAGATTTTATTATTGATCCTTATCAAATATTAGAGAGTAAAGTTTATCAAGCAGATGCGATTTTATTGATTGTATCAATATTAAGTGATAAGCAAATGAAAGATTTTATCAACTTAGCTGACCAATACGGATTAGATTGTCTAATTGAAACACATACCGAAGAAGATATAAATAGAGCTATAAATTTTGGTTATCCTGTGATTGGAATTAATAATAGAAATTTAAAAAACTTGTCGGTAAATATTAATAATACTTTGAATTTAATTAAAAAAATACCAAAAGAATTTATAGTTGTTGCTGAAAGTGGCATTAAATCAAAAACGGATATTGATAAATATAATGATGTTGGTGTTTTTAATTTTTTAATTGGTGAGTCAATTTTAAAATCGTCCAATATTAATGACAAAATTAGAGAATTTTTAAATTAAAATGATTTCACATCTAAATAAAAAAAATAAACCAACTATAGTTGATATCAGTTCAAAAAAAATAACTGACAGAATTGCTATTGCACAAGGTATTGTTGAATTTTCCAAATCAACTTATAAAAAAATTGAATCATTAAAAACTAAAAAAGGTGAGATTAAAAGTATTGCTATAATTGCTGGAATTCTAGGAACAAAAAAAACAAGTGATGTAATACCTCTATGTCACAATATTAAAATTGAAAATATAGATATTGATATTCAAGCGATAAAAAAAATATCATCTCTTAAAGTTACTTCTTCTGTGAAAAGTAGAGGTAAAACAGGTGTTGAAATGGAGGCATTGAACGGGGTTAGTGTCGCATGTTTAACAATATATGATATGTGTAAAAGCTTAGATAAAAATATTGTGATTAAGGATATTCGTCTTGTCAAAAAAAAAGGCGGTAAGTCAGATTTCTCAAAATCAAAAAAATAATAAAGTATTATTTTTACCTAAATTTAGCCAAAATAAAGAATATTATTGAAACAAATTAGGAACATATATAGAACACTATTATGTTAACAAGAAAACAAAAAGAGCTTTTTGACTATCTAACTGATTATATTTCTAAAAATACTATTTCTCCTTCTTTTGAAGAAATGAAGACAGCGGTAAACCTCAAGTCAAAATCTGGCATTCATCGTTTAATTACGAGCCTTGAACAAAGAGGTTTTATAAAAAGATTAAAGCATAAGGCTAGGGCGATGGAAATTACAAAAAATCTAAGTAATAACTTCGCAAATTTTACAAGAAATACTGGAAATAACTCCGTATCTATTCCTTTGCTTGGATCTATTGCTGCTGGTAATCCAATTGAGGCAATAGAAAATCCTGATGAATTTATAAGTGTGCCGTCGAATTTTATAACTCCTAATAATCAGTATTTTGGTCTCAAAGTGAACGGTCTTTCAATGATTGAGAAAGGAATATTTGACGGTGATATCGCAATAATAAAAAAGACGAATTCTTCACTTAATGGAAAAATTGCCGCAGTATTAACCAGCAATAATGAAATTACCTTGAAAATAATTAATATAAAGAATGACAAAATACATTTGATACCAGCAAATAAAAACTACAAAGAAAAAGTATTGGATATCAGTGAAGTTCAAATTCAAGGAACATTATCTGGATTAATAAGAAAATATAACTAATAAAAGCTACATATTTAAATTATAAGAAAATAATGAATGATGTAGTTGTGCGCTTTGCACCTTCTCCAACTGGTTTTTTGCATATTGGCGGTATCAGAACTGCGTTAATTAATTACATTGTTGTTCAACAATCAAAAAAAAAAGATCCTAAATCTAAACTATTATTAAGGATAGAAGATACCGATATAACAAGATCGAAGGATGAATATAAAAAAAGCATACTAGACGGATTAGAATGGATGGGTATTGAGTGGGATGAAAAACCTCATATTCAGTCAGAGAGTATAGATAGACATAAAGAAATTGCTTTTAAATTATTAGAAAAAGGACATGCGTACAAATGTGTTTGCACTAAAGAAGAATTAGAGACTAGAAGATTAGAAAATCAGAAACTTCGAAAAAACATTAAGAGATTATGTACTAAATGTAAGAATGATTCTGCTACGCAACAATTAGAAAAAGATTTTTGTATAAGAATAAACATTCCAAATGACGGAAAAATATCAGTTTTAGATAAAATACAAGGATTAGTTGTAGTAGAAAATAAAGAAATAGATAATTTTATATTACTAAGAAAGGATGGAACGCCAACTTATATGCTTTCAGTAGTTGTCGATGATCATGATATGGGTGTCAATATAATAATAAGAGGTGATGATCATTTGAACAATATATTTAGGCAACTTCACATATATAAAAGTTTAAAATGGGATCTTCCAACATACGCGCACCATCCATTAATTCATGGAGATGATGGATTAAAATTATCAAAAAGACACGGTGCGGTTGATATAAATGAATTCAAAAAAAAGGGGTATCTTCCTCAAGCTATAATTAATAATCTAATTTTACTTAGCTGGTCACCAAAAAAAAATGATGAAAACATTGAAATTGGTGAAATAATTAATACTTTTGATCTTGAAAAGATGTCAAAATCCTCAAGTATTTTTGATTATAATAAATTAAACCATTTTAACAATTTTTATTTACAGAAAGAAGAGAATTACAAATATTTTGAAGAATTTGTTAATGAAAATTCCATTCTAAAAAATTTTTTTGACATAGATAAAATTTTGATGAAAAAATTATTTAATACTTATAAAAAAAATATTAATTTTTATTCTGAATTAGAAAACATATCTAAGATATATTATGACGAAGAATTTAAAACTATATTAAACAATGAGTTAGACGATAATTTCAATATAATTTTAAATGATTTTATGAAACATTTGGATTTTATTGATGTTTGGAGTAAGGATAATCTTAAAAACTGCATTAATAAATTCCTTGAACTAAAAAAAATTAAATTTCCCATTTTTGGAAAACCTGTAAGGATAGTTCTTACGAATTTAAAAGAAGGTCCGCCAATCAATGATATTTTATTTATTCTTGGAAGAAAAAACACTTTTCTACGTTTGAATAATTATATAAACAGTGCAAATAAATTATGACTGATGACAATGATAAAAAAGATCAATTAAAACCGTTTACTTTATTTAATAATGAAACAGGTCAGTCTTTTGAAGTACCTGTTATTTCTGGAAACGACGGTCCGAATGTGCTTGATATTAGATCTATCTACAAAGATACAGGTATGTTTACTTATGATCCTGGATTTACATCTACAGCTTCATGTGATTCAGGAATAACTTTTATTGATGGGCATAAAGGAATATTAAGATATCGTGGTTACAGTGTAAAAGATCTAGCTACAAACAGTAATTTTATGGAAGTTTGTTATTTGTTACTTCATGGAGATTTGCCCTCCCCAACTGATAGAAAAAGATTTGAAAATGTAATTAGCAATCATACAATGCTGCATCAACAAATTGTTAACCTGTATAGAGGATTTAGAAGAGATGCTCATCCTATGGCAATTATGGTTGGTGTAGTTGGTGCCCTTTCTGCTTTTTATCATAACAACGCTGATTATTCTGATCCTAATCAGCGTATGATAGCTTGTCATAGACTAGTGTCTAAAATTGCTACCATTGGATCTATGGCTTATAAATATTCTATTGGTCAGCCTTTTGTTTTTCCAAAAAATGATTTACCATATACAGAAAACTTTTTGCATATGACTTTTTCTGTTCCAACAGAAGAGTATATAGTTAATCCAATAGTTGCCAGAGCACTTGATAGATTTTTTATATTACATGCAGATCATGAGCAAAATGCTTCAACATCAACTGTTAGACTAGCAGGTTCTTCTGGTGCTAATCCTTTTGCTTGTATAGCTGCTGGAATTGCATCTCTTTGGGGGCCTGCTCACGGGGGAGCTAATGAAGCGGTCATTCATATGCTTGAAGAAATAGGTGAAATGAAAAATATTCCTAGTTATATAGAAAAAGCTAAGGATAAAGATGATCCATTTAGATTGATGGGCTTTGGACATAGGGTTTATAAAAGTTACGATCCAAGAGCTGAGGTTATAAAAGAAAGTGCCCATGAAGTTTTGTCAGAACTTAATATATCTGACCCCCTATTAGATATTGCTCTTGAATTGGAGAAAATAGCTTTAAAAGATAAATATTTTATTGAAAAACAGTTATATCCGAATGTTGATTTTTACTCAGGAATAATACTTAAAGCAATTGGTTTTCCAACTAGTATGTTCACAGTTCTTTTTTCTATAGGAAGAACAATTGGTTGGGTTTCTCAATGGAAAGAAATGATTGAGGATCCCACAAATAAGATAGGCAGACCAAGGCAATTGTATACGGGATCAAAAAAAAGAGAATACCAAATTATGGAAACTAGAGAGAAAAAATCAATTTTTGACTGGTTGTGGAGGAAATAATAATTTCAGAGAAATTTATTTATCCCTTCAACAGCAATTTCAAATGGGGGTTTTAACAGCTCAATTTTGCTGATAGCTTTATTTACTTTTACTATTTGTTGAATATTAGATTTTTCATCAATTAAAAGATTATTAAATTGTTTTATAAAAATATTTTTTTTTAGGTTTGAATTAGTAATTTCAGGAATAATCATTTTATTTTCTAATATGTTAAGAATATTGGCAAATTTTATTCTAATAAAGAATCTTGCAATGAGTTCGGTAAAATAGTTTAATTTATAAATAACTAGTTGAGGAATTCCTCTTTTTGCAATTTCTAAAGAAGCAGTGCCTGAACATACTAATGCAATCTTTGTTTTTAAAAAATAGTTTTCCATTTGTTTATCATCAATAACAATTATTGTATCTATTTTCCATTTTTTTGTTCTTTCGATAATTTCTTCTCGTAAATGAGGTAGTGTTGGTATGAAAATTTTTAATTTAGAATTGATTCTCATTAACTGTTCATAAGCCAATTGATAATATATAAATAATGATTTGATCTCACCCATTCTACTTCCCGGTAAAAAAGCCACATTATTTTTTGCTTTAACTACGCTAGAGTTATTTTTAATGTAATATATTGGATGACCTATGCAAGTAGATTTAAGGTTATATTTTTCAAAAAATTTATTTTCAAAAAAAAATAATGTAAATATTTCATTATAAATTTTTGCAAATTTTTTTGCTCTGTTTGGTCTCCATGCCCAAACTGTTGGAGCAACAAAATGAATTATATTAGCATCCTGTTGGTTTTTTTTTATTTTTTTTGAGAGAGGATAATTAAAATCAGGAGAATCAATAGTTATGATTAAATCATATTTGTGTCTAGCTATATATTTTGACAAACTATTGATTATTTTTAGATATTTTTTTATCGAGAATAATATTTCAATTATCCCCATTGATTTGAAATCCTTTAAAGAATAAAATTGATTTTGCATAAAAGGTTTCATTTTAGCCCCACCTACTCCATCAATTATTAACAAAGGATTTTTATTTATTAATTTTTCAAGAATTTTTTCTCCAATATTGTCTCCTGATTGTTCGGTAGCGCAAATAAATATTTTTTTATTGATATTATTGTGCAATTTTTTCTACACTTGCGATAAAAATGTTATTTGCATTTGAAAATTTTATAACTTCATCTTTATCAATTATCATACATTTATTTTTTTCTAAAAAAACTCCATCATAATCATATAATTTTAGTTTTTTCATGGTCTCTATACCAATAACGGGTATATCTAGATTAGAATGTTGATTATATTTACTTAATTTTATTAGTATTCCTTTATCTCCACGATTTTTATATTCAAAACATCTTTTAATTAACTCATCTGTTCCTTCGGCAGCCTCAATTCCTAATACAATATTATTTTGGATTATTAAGCTTTGTGCAATGTCCGTTTTTCCAATAAATTTAAAAATATCTAGTCCTTTGTCTCTATTGGAAATTGAATCCTTAGTAGGTTTCTTTATCGTTAGGCATTTCTTATTAATGAAAAGGTCCTTACATTGATCTTTCCAATCTAATATTGGAAAACCATTGTTTTCAAAAAAAATAGATATAGCTGATAATAACTTGTCATCTCCTTTTGAATCTAATGCAAAATTTTTGATTAGTTTGAGAGCATTAAAATCAAAATTAATGTCTTTAATACTGGGTCTTTTTACTTTACCCGCCATTATAATTTTTTCAATTTTATTTTTTTTCAAATTATTTAATATTCGGGTGAGAGAATTTATTGAAATAATTTCAAAATTATAATCCTTATATAATTTTAAATCACTAAATTTTTCTATACAAAAAAACATCACATTATATTTGGATTGAATTAATTTTTTTCCAATTAATAAAGGTAATTTGCCTCCTCCGGAAAGAATTCCAACTTTAGTTTTTGGCATATCTACAAATACCTCTTTTTAAATTCAAAGATATAAAATCTAATATTTCGGCAATCTCTAATATTGATTTCTCTTCTTGATTGAGATTTTTTATATTTTTCTCTAATGAATCTTGTTTACAAAAAATCTTATTAAATATTTCCTTAATTTTATGAATTGTTTTTATATCAACTTTTTTTCTTTTTAATCCAATTAAATTTAACCCTCTTAAGTTATCTCTGACTCCCAAATAAAGACCATAAGGTATTATATTTGATTCAACGCCGCTCATCCCCCCTATCATTGCATATTTTCCTATATGAACAAATTGATGAACTGCTGATAATCCTCCAATAATCGCATTATTATCTATTACAACATGGCCTGCTAAAGTTGCATTATTTGCTAGAATCACATTTGATGAAATTTGACAGTCGTGAGCAACATGTGAACCTACCATAAATAAACAGTTATCTTCTATCTTGGTTATCATACCGCCGTTTTTTGTCCCTGGGTTGATTGTAACATTTTCTCTAAATGTGTTATTTTCACCGATAACTAGTTTTGAATCTTCTCCTGAATATTTTAAATCTTGGGGTATTGAGCCCACAGAAGAAAAAGGGAAGAATTTGTTATTTTTTCCAATTTTAGTATTTCCGCTTAAATGTACATTGGATATTAGTTCACATCCTTCTTCTATGGACACCCTGTCACCTATAATGCAATAAGGTCCTATTTTAGTATTTTCTGGTATTTTTGCTTTAGGTGAAATTATTGCTGTTTGATGAATCACATTGGATTGAATAAATTATATAAGTAATATTTGAAATATATTAATTATTTCAAAGTATTTCGCTACTAGATTCATTAGTAATCATCGCAGTAAATTTAGCTTCACATACTTTAGTTGAATTATTTTTTGCCAAACCATAAAATTTATATACAGATTTAACATTGTTTATTTTTTCAACTTCAAAACATATATCATCATTTGGTAAAACTGGTTTTCTAAATTTAGCTTCTGAAATACTCATAAATAATACAGATTTATCTTTTTCATTTTCAAAACTTTTTGAAACTACAATCCCTGCGGTCTGTGCTAAAGCTTCAATTAAAATAACACCAGGCACTATAGGTAATTCAGGAAAATGTCCTTTAAAAAAAAATTCATTAGGTAAAAATTTTCTATATCCTACCCCCTTAATTCCTATTTTTGTAATTTCACATTTATCAATAAACAAAAAAGGTTCTCTATGAGGTAATAAGTTTTTTATTTCATTACTTTTAAGAATCATTTTTTTTTCTATATTGGTTGATTATACTTTTCTTCCATTTTTTTATGTCAACTGCTGGAAAACCTGCAATAATTGAATTTTTTTTAATATTTTTAGTAACTCCGCTTTTTCCCGCTATTGTTACATTATCTTCTATTATTAAATGTCCAGCAATACCTACTTGTCCTCCTATTATACAATTATTACCTATTCTAGTACTTCCTGATATTCCTGTTAGGGCTGCAATAATAGTATCCTTGCCAACCTGAACATTATGCGCAATTTGAACAAGATTATCAATTCTGACATTATCTGAAATTATCGTAGAATGTAGCGCGGCTTTATCTATTGTTGTGTTTGAACCTATTTCAACATTATTACCTAATATTACATTTCCAATATGTCTTACTTCAATCTTAGAGCTAGGAATAAAACCAAAACCTTTTTCCCCTATTTTTGCACCTGGTTTAAATAGGCAATTTTTACCAATGGATGAGTTTGAAATTACACAATTAGACATAACAATCGAGTTAGCGCCTAAAACAACATTGGGGCCAATAATTACATTTTCAGATAAAATACAATTATCACCAATCTTTGTATTTTCTTTTATGGATACATTATAATTAACCTGAACATTGTTACCAATAGTAGCTAAGTCATCAATATTTGAGCAAGAATTAATAAAACCATTAGATTTTTGTTTAGGAAATAAAAAATTAGTAGTTAAAGCGTATGCAGTATAAGGATCTTTTACAATTACTGGCACGCATAATTTATTTAATAATTTAGAATAATCCTTAGTAACGAAACATGCTTTTGCTTTAGTTAAAGCTAATAAATTAGTATATTTGTTATTATGAAAGAAGGTTATGTCATTTTCCCTTGCTAATTCTAAAGAACTAATGCCAAAAAAATAAGAATCATTTGATATTGTGCTTTCAATATCTATTGATTTAGATTGTAAGAAATCCCTTAATTCAGAATAAGAAAATTTTTTCATTGAATTGGTAATTCAATAACTTCAAGATTTAATTTCTTTTTATTTAATATTTCAATTATTTGTTTTGAAATATCAACATCATCTGAAGCTAGAAAATATTGATCTTCATTTAAAATAATATCAAGATTTTTATTATGAGATAATATTTTTGTAATCTCAATAATTTCATTTATTACGATTTCTTTATTTTTTTCTATATTAATATTAATATGATTATTAAAATCACTTAATTTTTCTTTAAATGAATTCGCTAAGATATTATAATCTTCAATTTGTTGATTATATTCAGATTCAGTAAAAATAACTTTTGACTCTTCAATTATATTCTTTTTGTTAATTAATTCATTTTCATCTTCTAAAAGATCATTTTGCATTTTAGTTCTTAATGTATCAAGTTTATCTATAAATTTGTCAAATTCTAAAGAATTGTCAATAACAAATGAAATCTTAAATGTTGCTATTTCAGTTGAATCCGCAGAAGATAAAAAAAAAATGATGAGTAGAAAAAAAGGAAATGATTTCAATTCACATTACCTATAGTAAATATAAACATTCTTTCAATGTCATAACTTTCACTTGAAATTGGGAAACCCCAGTTAAAACCTATAGGTCCAATAATAGTATACCATTTTATACCAAATCCATAAGAAGATCTTATTGATTCTGTTGAATTAGTAGGATCATTTTTATTGCCAAATAATACTCCAGCATCTAAAAATAAATTGAAATCTATCGGATTTTCAGCATTTTTAAAAATAGGTCTTTGAAAGTCAAGTTTAGATACAATTAAATTATTACCTCCGATATAAGATGTTCTTGAATCTCTTGGACCTGCGCCAAATGTATCAAAACCCCTTAGCCATCTTCCTCCAAGCGAAAATTTTTCATCTGAAGGAATAGTAGTATTTTGTAATGAAGAAATATTTCCTATTTTGCTCTGAATGGAAAAAATATTTGAATCATACTTAAAATATTTCCTGTAAGTTAAGGTATTTTTAATTGATCCATTATCTGAATTTGTAATCGGAGAAAAAGAATTATTGAAATTAATATAAGTACCATTTGTAGGCCTTATGAAAGAATTTAATTTATTGTAAATTAAACTATTTTTTAAATATATATCAGCGTTCCCACCTTCTAAATCCTTTATATTAGAAGAAGCTGTAGAAGAATCTGTAATGGTGTAATCTTTCAAACTATACTCAAGAATAATTTTATGATTTAAATCTTCTGATAACAAATAATTAAAACCAGATTTTGTAGTAAAATTAGTTACATCGTATGAGGAAGACTCGCCATAATCAAACTCACTATAATTAATACCATATATAAAACTTAAGTTTCTATTAAATATATATGGTTCTGTGATATCAAAATTATAATTGGTTTTATTTTCAGAAGTATTAACTGATAAATCAAGTAATCTTCCAGACCCGCCAAAATTTTTTTCTCTTAAACCAGAAACAAGATTTATTCCTTCATAAGAGCCTACACTTATACCAACATTGAATTCACCAGTTGATTTCTCTTCAACATTTACATCTAAATCTACGTAATTATCTTTTCCCGATTTTTCTTCTATTGAGACATTTCTAAAAATGTCAAGTCTTTTCAAATTATTATTAGAAGTTCTAATTTTATCACTATTGATTGCGTCGCCCTCTGCAACAGTAATTTCTCTTCTGATAACTTTTTCAATAGTTCTTGTGTTACCAAAAATGTTTATTTGATCAACATATTTTGGTTGAGCTTCTATAATCTTATACAATATATCAACGTTTGTATCTTCAATATTTTCTAAAACTTGAATCTCAAAGAATATCAATCCAATATCATAAAGATAGTCAGATATAATATTTGTTAATTTATTAATTTTAGATTCATTATAAAAATTTTTTTTAGAAATATTTTTTAAATAGTAATCATTTACAATAGTATTAATATGTTCAATTTGATCTAAATTAATATTTTCTATTTGAGTATCTATATGAAATAGATTAAAATCATAATGCAGACCTTCATCAATATAAAAATAAACATTAAAAGTATTATTTGAACTAATATATTCAGTCTTATAGGTAACTTTTATGTGTTTAAATCCATTATTTTTATATAAATTAGATAGTCTGTTTACATCGTTTTTTATTTGATATTTTTTAAAATTAGCATTTCTTAATATTAAAATGAAATTATCTGGTTTAGATTTTATCTCAGATAATAATTCATTTTTATCAAAATAATTATTTCCAATAAAATAAATTCTATTAATTTTTGATATTTTTCCTTCTGATATCTTAAAATCTAAATTAACAAAGTTTGTTTTATCTTGATGATCTATGATATCATATTCAATATGAATTTGATTATAACCAAATGAATAATATATTTTCTTAAATTCATTAATAAATTGGTCTATACTATTGTTGTTGTAGAATTTAAAATATTCATCTTTATTAAAAAATTCAAAAATTTCTTTTTCTTCAAATCTTTTGATACCATTAAAGGAAACCTTCTCAATTTTTGGATTCTCTTCAACACTAATGATAAAGCTCTCTTCTTTTTCCTCAATTAAAATATTTTTAAAATTACCAGTATTATATAATGATTTTATAATTTTATTTTTGTCAGCATCAGAACTTAAGTTAAAATCACCTTCTATTATTGAGTAAATTGCTTCATCATCAATATATTCATTCCCTTTAATAACAATTTTCTTTTGTGATAATCCATAAGAAAAACTTGGAATAGAAATTATAACTAATATTAATAAAATTTTTTTCATAGTTTATTACAATTAATAAAACTTTGATTTCAAAATATCGATAAAATTATTTTGAAAATCAATTATATTCTTAACATTATTAACCGGGCTATTTAAATCTAATGATATCGAATTTGCAATAATTTTATGTATATTGCCAAAATTTATCTTTTTTTCAGCAAATAAATTAACAGCAAATTCATTTGCACAATTAAATTTTATCAAATTAATTGGAGATTTTTCAATTTCATTAAATACGTTTAAAATTGGAAATTGTTTTGAATTTGGTTTGAAAAAATTTAAACTACTATTTATTTTAAAATCATAATTAGAATTTAAAATTGGATAATTTTTTTCATTTATAGATTCGCTAAAAAAATTAAACAATGGAATGTACATATCATGATAAAAATAGTTCATAAATGAAATGTAATTATTATATTCGATAATTGAATGCACTAGTGCCTCTGGATGAATTAGCATTCTTAATTTATCATATGGCAAATCAAATAAATAATGTGCCTCAATTAATTCTAAACATTTATTTACTAATGTTGCCGAATCAATACTGTTTTTATAACCCATTTTCCATTTAGGATGATTTTTTGCTTGTTTAAATGAAATGTTTTTGATTTCATTATATTTATTTTTAAAAAAAGGCCCCCCTGAAGCAGTTATATAAATTTTTTTAAATTCATCATAATTACATATACTAATAAAATTTTTTAAGGAGTAATGTTCTGAATCCAAAGGAAAAATTTTTGTTTTATTTGTTTTGTTGATTTTATGAAATAAATGTCCTGCAGATACTATGCATTCTTTATTAACTAATCCTAAAGTATTAGTATTATGAAATATTGAAGTAAGATATTCTAATGATTTATAACCAGATATTGCTAAGATAGAAATGTCTGATTTTGAAGATTTAATTAGATGAAATAATTCACTTGAATGAATAATCTTCGTTTCTTTATTATTAATATTTTTTTTTAAATATTTAATTTTTGATTCATCATTAATAGAAATAAATTTAGGTTTATAAGAAATCGCTTGTTTTAATAATTTTTTATGGTTTGTATTAGCAACTAATAAATTAATTTTAATAGATGGAAAATATCGATCTATTATTTGCAATGATTTAGAACCTATTTGACCTGTACTTCCATATAAATTGAAATATTTTATTTTTTTCATATAAAATAATTAAAAATCAACATTCCTATTGAACCCATTACAAAACTATCCAACCTATCAAAAATTCCTCCGTGTCCAGGTAAAATATTGCTTGAATTTTTAATTTCAAAACGTCTTTTGTAAATTGATTCAATAACATCACCTATAAAAGCAAATAGAATAATTAAAGTACTAAAAAGAATTAATGTACTAAATGTAAATATATAAAAAAAATTATTATATATTAAAGAAACAATAAATGTAAAAAACAAACCTGCAAATACTCCAAAAATTGTTTTATTAGGACTAATCTTAGGTAAAATTTTTTTCTTTCCAAACAATGTGCCAAAAATATATGAAAAAATATCAAAACAAGAGATTAATATAATGAAATATAGAAATAAAACTTTTTCAAAAAAATAAATTATATATATTTCTATAGAAATTAATGAAATTAAAACATACAAAAACAATACAAACGATCTACTTTTTTTATTTTTAAAAAAAAAAAATATTTCATAGAAAATCATTAAGTAAATTAATATAATTACATAAGGAATATATATTTCAAAATAAGATATAAGAATAAGTAAAAAAAAGATTAAAAACAAACTTGTAAAAAGCCTATTCATTAAATTATTAAAGTCCATATTTTCTTTCTATTTTATAATATTTATTGAATATTTTTAATAACTCAATTTTACTTAAGTCAGGCCACAATGTTTTTATAAAAAAAATTTCAGTATAACTTAAATTTAAAAGTATAAAATTACTCAATCTTTGAAATCCGCCAGTTCTAATTAACAAATCTGGGTCGGGACTACCATGTAAATACATATGTTTTTTTAACAAAGCATATGTTATTTTTTTTTCTTCATTCCCGTATAAACTAGAAATTTTTTTTACAATTTTTAGAAATTCTATTTCTGTTCCATAATTAAAAGCTATATTTAGTTTTAATTTTTTATTATTTTGTGTTTTTTTTTCAATTTTCAGAAATTCTTTTTTGATATTTAGAGGTATTTTTTCTCTCTCTCCAATTATATTAATTCTTACATTATTGTTGTGATTAAACTCTTCAAAAATTTTATTTTTATGTTTTTTAATAATATCAAAAATTATAGAAACTGAAACTCTCTTCATATTCTCAACAGAAAGTGCATACACAGTAAGATATTTTATATCTTGTTCCAAACAAAAAGAAACTATCTCACTTAGTTTATTTAAACCTTTTAGATAACCTTCTTTTAAACTTGCTCTATGTAAATCCGCCCATCTTTTATTTCCATCCATAATTATTGCAAGATGATTTATTTTATTGGATGATAACAATTTATACTTTTAATATTTCAGTTTGTTTATTGGATGTTATTAAATCAATTTTTGAAATATATTCATCAGTAATTGTTTGAATATTAGATAATATATTTTTCATTTCATCTTGTGATATATTTTTGTCTATTTCCTTTTTTTTTGTAGAATCTATTATTTCTCTTCTAATATTTCTAATAGTAATTTTAGAACTTTCAGAATAATTAGATACAACTTTTGCAAGTTCTTTTCTTCTTTCTTCACTCAATTTTGGTATTGGCAATCGTATTAATTGGCCATCTGTTTGTGGATTTATTCCAAGATTAGATTCTAAAATTGCAATTTCTATTGGTTTAATTAAATTTACATCCCAAACTTGTATTGTGATCAAGTTTGGATCAGGAACACTTATATTCCCAAGTTGGTTAATTGGAGTTTTTGTCTCGTAAGAATCAACCTGAATATTATCTAGCATAGATAAATTTGCACGTGAAGTCCTTACAGAAGTTAACTCTTTTTCAAAAAAAGACAAAGCTTTATCCATTTTTTCTTTTATTAGATTTGATTCCATAATTTCATATTAACTAATTATACTGAATTTTCCTATACCTTTTATAGCATTTAAAATAGAACTTTTTGTACCTAGATTAACTACAATAATTGGAATTTTTGACTCTTTCGCCAAACTAATTGCAGTACTATCCATAACTCTTAAGTTTTTATTAAGAACTTCTAAATAAGAAATTTTTTTATAAAAATTTGCATTTTTATTAGCAATTGGATCTTTATCATATATTCCATCAACCTTAGTCCCTTTAACTATTATTCTACAATTCATTTCTGAAGCTCTTAAGGCTGCTGCTGTATCTGTAGAAAAAAAAGGGTTACCAGTACCTGCGGCGAAAATAACTATTCTTTTTTTCTCTAAATGTCTAATTGCTTTTCTTCGAATATATGGTTCTGCTATTTGAGACATAGATATTGCTGATTGAACTCTAGTGGGGACATCAATATTTTCAAGAGCGCTCTGCATTGACAAAGCATTAATAACAGTTGCTAACATACCCATATAATCCGAGGTTGATCTATCTATACCTTCTGATGAGCCTTGAATGCCACGAAATATGTTACCCCCTCCAATAATTAAACAAATTTCGTAATTATTTTTATACACTTCTTTTATTTCATTAGCTATGTATGTTGTGGTCTTAATATTTAAACCAAATTGAGAATCCCCTAGTAAAGCTTCTCCAGATATTTTTAGTAATATTCTGTTTTTCTCAATCATTAAGTCCCTAGAACAAATAGCTCATAATTAATAATGTTAAATATATTATTAGACGAAAAATCTATAACTACTTTTCTTACATCCTTATCAGTATCAAAAATATATGGTTGATTTAATAATGTTATTTCTGAAAAATATTTTTTCATTTTACCTTCTAATATTTTTTCAATTACATTGTCTGATTTTCCTAAAGATTTGATTGTAGCTAATTGCACTTCTTTCTCTTTCTCAATTAAAGATAAATCTAATTTGTCTACATCTAAAGCAAGAGGCTTACTTGCTGCTATTTGCATACATAAATTTTTTCCAAACTGTTTAGTGTTTTCGTTATTATTTTGTACTTCAGCTTTCAACAAAACACCTATTTTACCTATGTTTGGTCTATAAGGATTATGCATATATGAATAAAGCTCAGAATTTGAATCCTTGTTAAAAAAACATAATCTTCTTAAAACAATATTTTCACCAATTTTCGCTATAATATCTGTAAAATATTCAGAAATTTTTTTTCCTCCTATAGATTGATTTAAAAAATCTTCTAATGAAAAGCTCATAGAATTGTTAACATTCAAAACATACCCGCCTACTTCATCAACAAAGTCTAAAAAAATTTCATTCTTTGCTGCAAAATCTGTTTCTGTGTTGATTTCTAAAATTGCAGCAGCCTTTTGATTCATAAAAACTCCAACAACTCCTTCTTTTGCTTCTCTTAAAGATTTTTTAACGGCTTTTGCTAATCCTTTTTTTCTTAGAAAATCAATTGACTTTTCTATTTCATTATTATTCTCTTGAAGTGCTTTTTTACAATCTAAGAATCCAGCTCCTGTTGATTCTCTTAAACTTTTTATATTATCCAATAGACTTGACATAATTACTACTTTTTTGTTTTCTTATCTGAGGCAGATTCTTTTATTAATTTATTATCACTTTCTGCATCTGATTTTTCAGATTCTAAATTTTTTATATGCTTCTTGGCATCTAATATTGTTGCTTTAAATAGTTCAATATAAAGATTAATTGATCTAATAGCATCATCATTACCTGGTATCGGATAATCTACCAAATCTGGATCAGCATTAGTATCAACAACTGCAATAACAGGAATTTCAAGTTTATTTGCTTCTAAAACTGCAAGTTTATCTTTAACTGCATCTAATACTACTAATAAATCTGGTTTACCAGCAAGAGTGCGGATACCACCTATGTTAGATATAAGTTTATCTCTTTCGCGAGATAGGTTTAACAATTCTTTTTTTGACAGGTTGTTGTTAGAATCATTTTTGTTGATAATAATTTCAAGATCTTCTAGTTTATTTATGGAATTAGAAATTGTTTTCCAATTAGTGAGCGTTCCTCCCAACCACCTTTTGTTGACAAAAAACTGCTGGGTTTCTAAAGATACTTCTTTTACTATTTTTGAACATTGTTTTTTAGTTCCAACTATTAAAACTTTTCCAGACTTAGATACAATTTCGTGAAGTTTAGATAAAGCAACATCAATTAATGGCAATGTTATCCTTAAATCAATTATATGTATTTTATTTCGTACACCAAAAATATATTGCTCCATTTTTGGATTCCATCTTCTAACATTGTGGCCAAAATGGACGCCTGCCTCTAAAAGTTGTTCAATTGTAACTTTTGGTAAATTCATTATATTCTCCGGTTAAACCTCCACAGAAATAAAAACACCGGTTTTTTCTGTGTGCTAAGATTAATTTTAAGTGAGTTACTAAAAAAAAAACAAAATTTCAAGGAAATTTATAAAAAATCAATAGAATAATCAATTTTTTTCGCATCATTAAGTTGATCTAAATAAGAATAATCAGATATTTCATAATTTTTTGAAAAATCTAAAGAAACTAATTTATTATTTTTATTATAAAAAATAAAAATCTCGTTTAAATTACTATCAGAATTTTTCAGTAATAAATCAATCAATTTCAAATCGCTTATGTCAGGCAAAAAAACATTATACTTTTGTCTTTGTTGAGAAAACACTCTATCTAAATCTTCTATTTTTCTAATTATCATTCGAATATTTTCATTATCCCTAGATATATCTATATAAAAAATTAATACATTTCCTTCTTTAATCAAATGTCTGAATTCCCTTAATTTATCACTAAATATGGACAGTTCAAATTGAGTTTTAGAATTTGATATAGTCAAAAAAGCGTATTTTTTACCGTCCTTGTTCGATCTTTCTTTTATATCTAAAATAGCTCCTACAATTTTTGAATGATCAATATCAGTATTTGCAATAACATCATCAAAATCAACAATATTATTTTTCACAAAATAATTTTTTGGATAAAGAGACAGGGGGTGATCTGAAAAATAAAATCCTAATACTTCAAGCTCGTTTTTTAATAAATCCGATGAAGGCCATTCAATAATTTCTTGATTAAATATATTCTTATCCTCAAATGATAGTTTTTCTACCTCAAAAAGAGATTTTTGGTTATTATTTGTGTTATCAATACCGCCATAAATTTCAACAAAATTTGGAACATTTATAAATAATTTAGATCTATTTTTATATACAGAATCGAAAGAGCCTGATTGAATTAATTTTTCAAGTTGACGCTTGTTAATAACGTCTCCTTTTAGCCGGTTCATAAAATCAATGATATCAATATATTTTCCATTTGATTCCCTTTCACTTACAAGATTATTCATTGATCCGACCCCCACACCTTTAACTGCACTCAAAGCAAATCTAATAGATCTTGCGCCTTCAACTTTTTCAATTGAAAACTTTGAATTAGAATAATTAATATCTGGTTTTTTTAATATAATATTTAATTTACTTAATTCTTTTCTTAGTAAAATAATTCTGTCTGTTCGATCTATTGAATAATTCAATGACGCGGTCATAAATTCATATGGAAAATTAGTTTTAAGATAAGCTGTTTGATAAGCAAGCAGCGCGTATCCTGCGGCATGGCTTTTATTAAAACCGTATCCAGCAAATTTATCAACTAAATCAAAAATGATCAAAGATTCTCCAACATTAATTCCATTTTTTTTAGAACCTTCCACAAATCTATTTTTTTGATCATCCATTTCTTTTTGAATTTTTTTCCCCATTGCCCTTCTGAGCAAATCTGCCTCACCAAGAGTATAATTTGATAAGATTTGAGCTATTTGCATCACTTGTTCTTGATAAACAATGATTCCGTAAGTTTCTTTCAAAATCTTTTCTAGTAAAGGATGTAGATATTCAATCTTTTCTCTTCCATGTTTCCTATTACAAAAAGAAGGTATATTTTCCATTGGTCCAGGCCTAAATAAAGCTACTACTGCAATAATTTCTTCAAATTTATCTGGTTGAAGTTGCCTTAAAACACTGCTCATACCTGAACTTTCTAATTGAAATACACCAACAGCATCACCTTTGCTTAGTTGATTGTATGTTTGTTTATCATCCATTGGAATTTTACTTAAATTAAATTCTTTGTTTGTTTTATGAATTAATTTTATAGTATCTTGAATGATTGAAAGGGTTGTTAGGCCTAAAAAATCAAATTTAATAAGTCCAGCTTTTTCAACATATTTCATTGAAAATTGTGTAGCATTAACAGAAGTATTAGGATCTTTATATAAGGGAACTCTATTCATTAAATTTGAATCTCCAATGACTACTCCTGCAGCATGCGTTGATGCGTGTCTATGCAGTCCTTCTAATGTTAAACTAATATCTACAATGTTTGATATTCGTTCATCTTTATTTACATATTCCTTTAAATTTTTATCAGAATTAATAGATTCCTCTAAAGTTAAAGGATTTGCAGGATTATAAGGGATAAGTTTTGCAAATTGATCAACCTCTGAATAGGGAACCTCTAAAACTCTGCCAACATCTCTAACAGCAGCTCTAGAAGCTAATGTACCAAATGTAATTATGTGGGCAACGCAATCACTTCCATATTTATTACTTACATATTCAATGACTTCATCTCTTCTGTTTTGACAAAAATCTATGTCAAAATCCGGCATCGAAACCCTTTCAGGGTTCAAAAAACGTTCAAATAAAAGTCCGTATTTTATTGGATCTAAGTCAGTAATCGAAAGAGCCCAAGCAACAACACTTCCTGCCCCAGACCCCCTTCCGGGGCCAACTGCGATTTCATTTTTTTTAGCCCAATTAACAAAGTCAGCAACAATTAAAAAATAACCTGCAAATCCCATTTTATTGATTATTTCTAATTCATAGTTCAGTCTTTTTTTATAAGATTCTTCAGGAAGATCATATAATCTCACTCTTTCTATTAAACCGCTTTTAGCTTTCTTTATTAATAGTTCATTTTCGCTAAACCCTTCAACATTTGAAAATTTTGGAAGCTTTGGTAAAATTTCTTTTGGAAAAAATTGGCATTTTAAAGCTAAGTTAAAATTATTTTCAATTACTTCAGGTAAACCATGAAATAATTCGTACATTTGATCTGATGATTTAAAATATGTCTCAGAATTAGAAAATATTCTATTATCTTGATTTATAGTCGCCTTTTGAGAAATGCATAAAAGCGCATCATGAGCATTATGATCACTCGCTTTTTCAAATTTAACATTATTGGATGAAATCAAAGAAATTTTATATTTTGTTGATAATTCGATAAAATTATTTTCATATTCATCTAACTGACTGTCATTAATTCTTTGTATTTCGAAATAAAAATTATCTGAAAAAAAATCTAAAAAAGTATTTATAAAATCATATATTTTTTTAGTCTTATTTTGTAATTTTAACATATATAAAGGATTTAATCGACCTCCAATGAAACATATTAATCCATTTGTATGATTTCTTAGATCCTCAATTCTTATGCCCACAATATTATTTTGTTTTGTATGGCTTATTGATGATAAATATAATAAATTTTTATAACCTTCTTCATTTCTTACTAATAAATTAATTTGAGAGGAATTGTGATTTTCTTGAACATCCAATAAATTTAAAGATGATCCAATGATGGGCTGTATGCCATATTTTACACATTCAAGTGAAAATTCAAGTGCTCCGAAAAGATTATTATTATCTGTTAATGCAATTGATGGCATATTATTTTTCTTTGCCAATTCAGCAATTCTTTTTATTTTTATGGCTCCTTCAGCAAGTGAATATGAAGATTGTACCCTTAAGTGAATATAAGGATAGGGTGTCATATATTTATAATATTTCTTTTTGAAATTGCATATCTTATATCTGCTTTTTTAGCGTATTTTTCATTATGTGTTACATAAATAAGTGACTTTTTATTGTTTCTAATTTCATTTAGAAAAAAATCAAATATAGTATTTGAGGTTTCTTCATCTAAGTTTCCAGTCATTTCATCTGCTATAATAATTTGAGGATTGTTTATTAAGGCTCTAGCAATGGCAACCCTTTGCTGTTCGCCGCCTGATAGATTTAAGGGTTTAAAATTAACTCTTTCTGTAAGAGCAAATTTCTTTACTAAATAATTAGCAGAAACAATTGATTCTTTTGTATTATTGGTTTGAATCATTTTAGGTAAAGCTATATTTTCCAATACAGTTAATTCTGGAATTAAATGAAAAAATTGATGAACAAATCCAATGGAATTATTTCTTAATAAATTTTTTTCACTAACTGATAAGTTGGTTGCATTTTTATTTAATAAGTCATATTTTCCTTCGAATTCTGAATCCAACAATCCTATAATATTTAAGAAAGTAGATTTTCCACAACCTGAAGGACCCATAACGGAAACAACGCTACTTTCTAGAAGCTCAAAATTAATATTTTCTAATATTAGGAGATTAGAATTCTTTAATGAATAACTTTTATTTAAATGTTTAATATTAATAATTTTATTAATCATTTTTTAATGATTTAATTGGATCTATTAATGAAGATCTATAAGCTGGAAAAACAGTTGCAAATAGGGAAATAATCAAAGAAATCAGAACAACATATAAAACTTCAATTTGATCTAGACGAGAAGGTAGGGATGATAGATAATAGACTTCTTTAGCAAACAAATCTGTTTTGAATAATTTTTCTAATATATTTTGAATTGATGAAATATTTTTTGAAAAAATAACACCTAAAAGTCCTCCAAGAGAGGTGCCAATTAAACCTATTAATAATCCTATAGACATAAAAATTTTCATAAGACTAGAATTACTTAATCCAATTGTTTTTAAAATTGCGATATCCTTATTTTTTTCCTTTACAAAAATAATTAAACCAGAAATTATATTCATTGAGGCTACTAAAATAATCAGGGTCAGAATTAAAAACATTACATTTTTTTCAACATTTAAAGCATTTATTAAAGATGAATTATTTTCTTTCCAAGACAAACTATAAAGCTGATTATTCATAGTTTTTATTTTATTATCAATTTCTAACTGTACTTGTTCAATGTTGTTTGGATCATAAGTAAACAGCTCTATTTTGTTGTAATTATTATCTTCAATCATCAAAAGTTTTCTTGGCACAACTGGATTAGTAAAAACAAAGTTAGAGTCATATTCATACATTCCGACATTAAAAACACCTATAATCTGCAATGTTTTAAATCTAGGAATATTTCCAAAAATTGTTTTATCAGTTTTGGGTATTGCAATTTTAATTTTTTCGCCAACTGCCAATCCTAGTCTATTAGCCAAAGCATATCCGATCACAATATCGTTAGGATTATCTGTAAATAAATGGCCCTTAACAATCTTGTTGTTTAAAAAATGAGTGTCCATCAGATCTATATTTTCATAACCTCTTAGGTAAACTCCCTTTGATGTCTCATTGCTAATTAATAAAGCCTGTGTTTCAATTAATGGAAAAATTTTTATATTCTTTATCTTAAGATCGTTTATTAATTTTATTTCATTATGCGCAATTTGACCACTTTGACTATAAATATTCAAATGACCATTGATGCCTAAAAGTCTTGTGGTTAATTCTTCTCTAAAACCATTCATAACAGACATAACAATAATAATAGCAGCTACCCCAATCATTATCCCTATTACAGAGAAGTAAGAAAAAACAGAGATGTATCCATCTGTTTTCTTTGAAAAAAGAAATCTTTTAATTAATAAAAATTCATAAGTTGAAAGCACAATTATATTTTTGAATTAATTTCGTTGATTAAAAAATTGAAGGCTTGATCTGGATTTAATTTTTGGGATTCGTAGGTTTTGCGATCTTTAACCTCAATTAAATTTTCCTTAAGATCTCTTTTGCCAATTATAATTTGATAAGGAATACCAATTAAATCATTATCAGATAATTTTTTTCCCATACTGAATTTTCTATCATCATATAAAACTTCAATGTTTTTTTTTACTAAATTATTATAAAGATTTTCAGATACTTCATTACATTTATCATCCTCAGTCATTAAGTTTATAAGAGATATATGAAATGGAGCCACTGGTATTGGCCATATAATACCTCTATCATCATGAAACGCTTCAATAATAGCTCCCACAAGCCTTGAAATTCCTATTCCATATGAACCCATATGAACAAGTCTTTTTTCACCTTTATTATCTTGTACATAAGCTCCCAGCTTTTCTGAGTACTTAGTACCAAAATAAAAAATATGCCCTACTTCTATCCCTTTTGATATTTTAAGTTGATCTTGATTAATTGGATAGTTTTTTTCATCATGGATGTCATCAACTGCAGCATAATACGATTGAAGTTTTTCTGGCTCTATTTTTTCTGGATCTAATGTTTCAAGCTCTTTATCGTAATACAATGTACTTTCACCAGTTTTAGCAAGAATTTGAAATTCATGACTTAAATCGCCGCCAATTGGACCTGTGTCAGCTCTTAAAGAAATAGGTGTTAGCCCCATTCTCAAAAAAGTTTTGATATATGCTGTAAACATTTTATCATAAGAAATTTTTGCTTCTTCTTGGGATAAATCAAACGAGTAATTATCTTTCATTAAAAATTCTCTTCCACGCATTACGCCAAATCTAGGTCTAACTTCATCTCTGAATTTCCATTGTGTGTGATATAGATTTAATGGAAGGTCTTTGTATGAATTCACATACGATTGAAAAATGTCAGTTATTAATTCTTCATTAGTAGGTCCATAAAGCATTTCTCTTCCGCTCCTGTCTTGAATTCTCAACATTTCCTTTCCATAATCTTTATAACGTCCTGACTTAATCCATAAATCAGCTGACTGAATTGTTGGCATCAATATTTCTATGGCTCCTGCTTTATTCTGCTCTTCTCTAACTATCTGTTCTATATTTTTTAAAACTTTTAAACCTAGGGGAAGCCAAGAATAAATACCAGCGCTAGCTTGTTTAACTAATCCTGCACGTATCATTAACTTATGTGATATAATTTCAGCCTCAGCAGGATTTTCATTTAAAGTTGGACTAAAATAGTTTGAAAATTTCATATCTTAAAAAAATGATTAATTAAAATTACCATAATAATTCGTATATCGCAGTAGATATTACAGTTTTGTGACGAATTTATGTTTTTTATAAATATTTTCATACAGAACCTTATTAAAAAAAAATACAGGGAAATTTATAATTAGGCGCATTTATATTCTCATAATATGTGAGTTAACTTCAGGTTTTTTATTAGAATCTTGCCTTAATATCCTTCTAATTATTTTTTTAATTAAGTCACTCACTATTATATCTGATGATTTTTTTTCATTATTCATTGATAAATATTCTTTGGCAAATATTTCTTTAAAAATATCAACAATATTTACATATTGATGATCTGGCAAACCATTAAAAGATATTTTTATGTCTTTGTGAAGGGTATAATCTTGATGAATAATAATAGAAACTAATATTATTCCTTCAAAAGAAAATTTCCTTCTATCTTTTATAAAACTTGAATCAGAATCATATAGTTTTTTTCCTTCAACTAACATTTTTCCTGTTTCAATAGTTCCATAAAATTTTGGTTCATCAGGAGCAAGTTTCATACACTTTCCATTTTCTAAAATCTTAGTAAATGGAACTTGACTTGACTGCGCAAGTTTTGAATGGGCAACAAGATGTTTTGCCTCGCCATGTACTGGTATAGAAATGTATGGTCTGGTCCAATCATACATTTTTTTAATTTCTTCTGCATACCCATGGCCTGATACATGTACTAAATCGTCAGTATTTGTAATAACTTCAACCTTTTGTTTTATGAGTAAATTTTTTAAATTATTAATTAATTTTTCATTTCCTGGAATATCCCGGGAACTAAAAATTACTAAATCACCTCTTTCTAGATGTATGTGTTTATGTGAATTATAAGCAATGCGATACAAGGCAGATCTTTTTTCACCTTGACTTCCCGTGCATATGACAACCAAATTCTCCCTTGGTATATAGGATGCCTCTTCCTCAGTAATAAAATTTGATAAATTTTCAATAAAACCATTTTTAAGAGCGGCTTCAATTGTTTTTCTCATGCTTCTTCCTACCAAAGCAACTTTCCTGTTATTTTTTTTTGCAGCAACTGCAATGCTTTCCATCCTGACAATATTGGATGAGAAGCAGGTAGTTACTATTCTTTGGTTGTATCGAGAAAAAACCCCAGATAATTCTTTCCTGACCTCGGATTCTGATTTTGAAAATCCAGGAATATCTGCATTTGTTGAATCACCAATTAATGCCAGCAACCCTTCATTGCCTAGATCTTTAAAAGCTTGTGAGTCAAATTGATCGCCTAAAAGAGGATTAGAATCTATTTTCCAATCTGCTGTATGCAATAATTTCCCATAATTTGTATTAATTATTATTGAATATGGTTCAGGAATTGAATGTGTGGTTGAAATAAATTCTATTTTAAAATTATTTAGATTTATATTTTTTTTTGGATTGATTGAAATTAAATCTACTTTATCTAATTTTCCAAATTCTTTTAATCGACTTTCTATCAATGACCTAGCAAAACCTGTTGCATAAACAGGGCAATGAATTTTATCCGCAAAAAATGCTACGGCGCCAGCATGGTCTTCATGGCCATGACTAATGATGATGGCTTCTAGATGATTGGATAATTTGTCTAAAACATCAATTTTTGGAACTAATAGATCGATTCCTGGATATTTTTCATCCGCAAAAGCAAGGCCAAGATCAATCATCAGCCATTTCCCATCACAACAATATAAATAACAATTTGCCCCTATTTCCCCTATTCCGCCAAGAGACACAAAATAAACACCTTTACTGGGAAGTACAAAAGGGTGATCAGGATTATGCATTTTTTTTTAAGCCAATAAGATACAAACCTTGTAAAGTCAAATGAGGCTCATAATAACATTTCATTTCAATCTGCTCTTTAAAAGTAATCGCTAAGCCTCCTGTTAAGATTATGGTAGGTAAATATTTTTTTTCATTTATTGTTTTTTCTATGATTCCATTTATCAAACTTGTGTATCCCCAGTAAAATCCACTTTTCATTGCTTGAATAGTATTTTTGCCAACTATTTTTTTTGTTTTAGAAATTGAAACTTTATTTAATTGTGATGCGTTTTTTACAAGAGTGTCGTGTGAAATAGTAACGCCGGGAGCTATAATACCACCTTGATAGGTGTAATTTTTTATTATATCGAAAGTTGTTGCTGTGCCAAAATCCAAAATTAAGCAGTCTTTGCCATATTTTGCAATTGCCGCTATAGTATTTGCAATGCGATCATTGCCTAGTTCTTTTGGATTATTAATTTTAAATTTTACATTAGTCGGAATATTTGAATAATTGATAACATAAACCTGCAGACCAATTTTTTTAAAAAAATTAACAATAGTTTTGCTGACTTTAGGTACAACGGATGAGACAACGCATAAATTATAATCAATTTTATGTTTGTCAATTTTGTTTTTATTGATTGTTTTTTTAATTCTGTTAAGAAATTTTTTTGATTTTGTTTCAAAACGATAAACGTGACTTAATTTTGATTTTACATATATACCTATAACAATATTGGTATTTCCTATGTCTATAACAATCATATTTTAATGTTTCCTGAATAAATAGAAACCAATTCATTATCTTTATCTAAAATTAATGAACCATCATATTTAATTCCTTTAAAAATCCCTTGAATACTGCGATTATTACCAGTATTAATTTCAATCTTCTCATTTAAAAACATCAATGAGTTATAAAATTTAGAAGAAATCTCTTTCTTTCGTTCATTGTGGTTACGCCAATAAAAGAAAAAATTATTAAAAAATTTATAAAGAAAAATTAGCTTAGTATTCATTTTAACAAATTTCTTTATAAAAGTGGTTTTGTGATCCTCAATTGTCGGAGATGAAGCAAAATTAATTCCTATTCCTATAATGACATATTTATCGTTTTTTTTAGAGTTATGCGTTTCTAAAATCATACCGCCAAATTTATGATTTTTAAAAAAAAAATCATTTGGCCATTTAAATTTAATTTCATTTGCTCCGAAATTTTCTAATGTTGACTTAACAGATACCGCTGTTAGCATACTAAACAAATAATATTCATTAATCGGAATAGTATTATTAAGTGCTATTGAGCAGTATATATTGCCTGGAGGACTAATCCATATATTTCCTCTTCTACCTTTTCCATTTTTTTGTTCCTCAGCTAAAATAACTACATTTGAATGAAATTTCTCTAAATATTCTTTAGCATCATCCATTGTTGATATCGTTGAATTAAGATGAATATAATTACAACTATTGTTTTGTAAGATGTCTTCAATTTTACTATGGTTCATCAATTATTAAAAAATTCAATACTAATATCGGAACCTATATTAATAATTAATGAAGGATAAAATATAAACATCGTAATTGTTAATATTGAGAAAAATAATATTAATGACGCCTTTGAAGAAATATTAGTTTGATAATTTGGTATTTTTAAATCATCAAAATACATTATCTTTATTATTCTAAGGTAATAAAATGCAGAAACCACGCTAAAAAGAACACCCAGAATTGCCAAATAAAATAATTCAGCCTCTAAGGCTGCTATAAAAATATAAAATTTACCAAAAAAACCTGCAAAAGGTGGAATGCCTGCCATTGAAAGCATAGTTATAGCAATGCATATGCTGAAAACTGGTTTATCTTTACTAAGCCCAGATAAATCATTTATTTTTTCAACATAGTTATCTTTGATTTTAAGAGACAGGATGATGGTAAAGATAGCTATGTTCATTAATACATAAATTAACACATATATTACGGCACCTTTAATGCCTGCAGCATTAGTTGATGCTAGGCCTATTAATATATAACCAATATGACCAATAGAGCTATAAGCCAGCAGTCTTTTGATACTTGTTTGCGCAATAGCTGCAATCGATCCCAGAAACATCGAACCAATTGATAAAAAAATAATTATTTGACTCCATTCTTTATAAAAATCTCCAAAAGGCTCTAAACAAAAACGATAAATTAAGGCCACAGCAGATACTTTGGGAACAATAGCAAAGAAAGCAGTGACTGCGGTTGGCGCACCTTCATAAACATCCGGAGTCCACATATGAAAAGGTACTGCTGATACTTTGAATGCCAAACCAACTAAAATAAAAACTAATCCAAAAATAATACCTAAATTCAGATTATCCAGAGAGCTTATTGAAGTGAAAATATCATTAAAGTTTGTGCTACCAGTAAAACCATAAATTAATGAACAACCATATAATAAAATTCCTGATGACAACGCTCCCAAAACAAAAAATTTTATTCCCGATTCTGCTGATTGCAATGAGTCACGTCTAATAGCTGCAAGAACATATAAAGCCAAACTTTGTAATTCAATTCCAAGATACATCGACATTAAATTGTTTGACCCAATAAGAACTAACATTCCTAAAGTTGAGAAAAGAATTAAAACTGGAATTTCAAACCTCAATAATTTTATATCTTTATAATAATTAGAAGAAATAATAATGCTTGCTATGCTCCCAATAACTACCAGAATTTGGAAAAATAAAATAAATGATGACTCTTTAAAAAAAGTATTAAAATAAGCAAAAGATATATTCTTATTGATATAAATAATAATACCAACAACGATTAAAAGAATAACAGATAAATTTGAGGTAGATGAAAAAGTTTTTTTTGTTGTAAATAATCCAATTAATAATATTGCTATCGCGCCAACTGAAAGAATAAACTCTGGAAATAAAAGTAAATCTAAAATATTATTTTCCATTTACAATCTCATAATTGTTAATAATGGTTTCAATAGGTAAGCGCATTGGTTCTAAAAAAATATTAGGGAAAATACCAATAATAATGACAACAATGATAAGGGGTATCATTATAATCATTTCTCTTAAATCAAGATCTAGAATATCATTTAATTTTTCGTTTGTTTGTAATCCAAAGATAACTCTTTTATAAAGATACAGCATATACACAGCAGATAAAATAATTCCTGTAGTCGCAAAAAATGCTAAAAATGTATTGTGTTTAAAAGCTCCTAAGATAGTTAAAAACTCACCTATAAAACCACTTGTTCCTGGTAATCCGATAGAAGCAAGCATAAAAATCATAAAAACAACAGCATATTTCGGCATACGATTAACTAAACCTCCATAAAAATTAATCTTTCTTGTATGCATTCTGTCATAAATTATACCTACGCACAGAAACAATGCTGCCGATACAATGCCATGACTGATTATTTGCATCATTGCCCCCTCCATACCCTGTTGATTGAGAACAAATATTCCAATGGTAACAATGCCCATATGTGCTACTGAAGAATAGGCAATTAATTTTTTCATATCAGTTTGTGCAAAAGCTACTAGAGAGGTGTAAATAATAGCTATAACACTCAAACTAAATATTAGAGGTAAAAAAAATTCTGAAGCTTCTGGAAACATACCAATTGAAAATCTTATAAATCCATACGCGCCCATTTTTAAAAGAACACCTGCTAAAATAACAGATCCTGCGGTAGGTGCTTCAACATGGGCATCTGGTAACCAAGTGTGAAATGGCCACATTGGTATTTTAACAGCAAAAGAAGCAAAAAAAGCTAGCCATAGATAAATTTGAACATTTTTAGGAAAAAAATTGCCTTGTAATTCAGCTACGTTCATCGAACCCGTGATCTGATACATAACAATTATAGCAATCAGCATTAAAACTGAGCCCAGCAATGTGTAAAGAAAGAACTTAAATGAAGCGTATATGCGTCGTTCACCACCCCAAATACCAATTATAAGGAACATAGGTATTAGAACCGCTTCAAAGAAAACGTAAAATAACAACATATCTATTGATGAAAACATTCCAACCAAGAAAGTTTCAAGAAGTAAAAAAGCAATCATATATTCTTTAATTTTTTTTGTTATGCTTCTCCAACTAGCTAAAATACAAAATGGTGTTAAAAATGTGCTGAGTAAAATCATAAACAAAGATATTCCATCTACGCCCACATGATAATTAAAATTAAAATCATCAAACCATTTATGTTTTTCACTTAATTGATATGTTCCAATAGAGGGGTCAAAAAGAAACCAGATTAAGCAACTAAGTATAAAAGTTCCCGATGATGTGAAAAGAGCTGCCCACTTAACATTGCTAGATGATGTTTCTTCATCTTTTATAAATAAAATAATTAATGATCCTAAAAGAGGTAAAAAAATTGTAACGCTTACTATTGGCCAATCAAACATATCAATAATAAAAAAACCAAGTAAGAATTATTACTAATCCGCCCAACATCACAAAGGCGTAATGATAAAGATAGCCAGACTGAACAAGGCTAAGAAACTTTGAAGAAATATTGATTAATCGAGAAACACCATTTGGTCCATATTCATCAATGAGTCGTACATCCCCTCTTTTCCAGAAAAGTGAAGATAAATAAAAGAATGATTTCGTAAAAATATTATTATACAATTCGTCGACATACCATTTATTAAAAGACAATGAGTGAAGTGGGCTTAGATTTTGAGCCAAAGAATTAGCCAACTCTTTGCGATAGAAATAAACTAAAGCTGCGGATAAAACCCCTAAGGCAACAGATAATTTTATTATCAATGTTTGCAAGAAAGGCAGATGATGGTCATTATGGGAAAGAATAAGTGAAACAAACCAAAAATCATTTTCTTTCGAGCCGATGAAATAGTCTGATAAAAAAATACCTGAGAATATTGATCCTACTGATAAGAAAACTAGGGGCACGGTCATAACTTTTGGCGATTCATGCGCTTTATGAAAAGTATCATTAGAAGCGCGTGTTGTTCCGTGAAATGTCATAAACAGCAATCTCCAAGAATAAAAAGCTGTTAAGAGAGCTGTGATTATTCCAACCGTATAAGCATAGAGCCCCATGTTGGATGAAGCAAAATAGGCATTTTCTAAAATACTTTCTTTTGAATAGTACCCTGAGAAATAAGGGAAACCAATAATAGCTAATGAGCCTATCCACATCATTGTGCCCGTAAAAGGTATTTTAGAAAATAATCCTCCCATCTTTCTCATATCTTGCTCATGATGCATTGCATGAATCACTGAACCAGCAGATAAGAAAAGTAGCGCTTTAAAAAAACCATGGGTGGTAAGATGAAAAATTGATGCGTTGTATGCGCCAAGGCCAGCTGCAAAAAACATATACCCTAATTGGCTACAAGTTGAATAAGCTATAACTTTTTTTATGTCATTTTGTGTTAGCGCAATACTTGCCGTAATTATTGCTGTCGTTGCTCCAATAAAAGTAATGAATAAATTAGTAAACTGAGCATACTCAAATAAAGGACTCATTCTGGCAACCATAAAAACCCCAGCTGTTACCATAGTGGCCGCATGAATAAGGGCAGACACGGGTGTTGGCCCTTCCATAGCATCTGGCAACCATGTATGAAGGCCTAATTGCGCTGACTTGCCCATTGCCCCTAAGAATAATAAGAAACACAAAGTATTAATCGTCGATAAATTGAAACTCAAAAAACTAAAAGTATGGTCTTTGTAATTTGATGCTGTATCAAATATTATATCAAATTGAACTGACCCAAAAATAAAAAAAATACCTGCGATACCAAGTATGAAACCGAAATCACCAACTCTGTTTACTATAAATGCTTTAATCGCAGCTTTATTGGCAGATTCTTTGTGATGCCAAAATCCAATTAAGAGATAGGATGTAAGGCCCACTCCCTCCCAACCAAAAAACATTTGTAATAAGTTGTCGCTAGTGACAAGCATTAACATAAAAAAAGTAAATAAACTCAAGTATCCCATAAAACGGGAAATAGATTTATCTTTATTCATATAGCCGATTGAATAAAGATGAACGCAAGCAGATACAGTTGTAACAACAATTAACATTGTTGCTGTTAATGCATCAACTCTTAAACTCCAATCAGCGGAGAATGTTCCTGACATCATCCAATTAAGAATTTGAAGGGTTGATGTTTCAGTAGGTCCCAAGTATCGTAAAAAAATTATCCATGATAATATTGCTGAAACAAATAGAAGTATGTTCGTTACTAATTGTGAATTTCTATCTCCAAATAATTTTCCTAGAAATGCGCAATAAATAAATCCAACTAATGGTAAAAAAACAACAAATGTAATCAACTATTATCCTTTTAAGTTACTTATTTTCTCAACCGAGATTGATCCCAGATTTCTAAAAAATACGACCAGTATTGCTAAACCAATGGCTGCCTCAGCTGCGGCCACTGTTAAGGTTAGCATTGCAAAAATTTGTCCGGATAGATCTCCTGAAAAACTTGAAAATGCAATAAAGTTTATATTTACGGCTAGAAGAATTATTTCAATCGACATTAATATAATTATCACATTTTTTTTATTTAAAAAAATACCAAGGATACCAATCGTAAACAAAATAGCTCCAAGAAAAAGAAAATGCTGAAGAGAAATGCTAAACATTAGTACCTTCTCTGAGTTTCACTTTTTTCTTTTCTATGTAATTAACAGTATCAACATTAACTTGATCATAAATTATTTGTTTTTTTACTCCACTGCGATCCCTTAAGGTCAAAACTATTGATCCGATCATAGCAACCAGAAGAATCAAGCCTGACAATTGAAATAGATAAAAATACTCAGTGTATAAAACATTGCCCAAATCTTTTGTGTTTTCAAAATCAGAAAATATAGGTTTGGTAGAAAATTCAACTAAAGTAACTTTTGATAATCTATTGGAAAAAAATATCATAGAAAGCTCGAGAAGCAATACTGCGCCCAGTAAAACACCAAAAGGCAAATATTGCAGGAAACCCTCTCTAAGTTTAATAAAATTTATATCAAGCATCATAACTACAAATAAAAATAAAACCGCGACAGCCCCAACATATACGACAACAAGTATCATTGCTAAAAATTCAGCTCCTAGTAAAACAAACAGAGCTGAAGAGTTAACAAAACTTAAAATGAGAAACAAAACTGAATGAACAGAATTTTTTGCGCTAATAACCATCAAAGCTGAAAGAACGGCAATGGTGGAAAATAAATAAAAAGAAAAAGAATATAGAAACATATTACCTGTAGGATGAATCCGATTGTAAATTCTGGGCGATTTCATGTTCCCATCTATCACCATTTAAAAGTAATTTTTCTTTATTATACATAAGCTCTTCTCTAGTCTCTGTCGAAAATTCAAAGTTAGGGCCCTCAACTATAGCATCGACTGGACAAGATTCCTGACACAAACCACAATAAATACATTTAGTCATATCTATGTCATAGCGAACAGTTCTGCGACTACCATCTTTTCTTGGCTCCGCTTCTATGGTGATAGCTTGCGCTGGGCATATTGCCTCACATAATTTGCAGGCTATGCATCTCTCTTCACCGTTTGGATACCTTCTGAGCGCATGCTCTCCCCTAAAACGAGGGCTTAACGGACCTTTTTCATGAGGATAGTTAATTGTAACTTTAGCTTTAAAAATATATCTGAAGGTTAAAAACATCCCCCTAAATAATTCTAGTAGAGCAAAAGATTTAATTGTTTTAATTATCATAAGCATGTCTACGTTGGAAGTAAATCAAACATAACTAAAAAACCTGCGGTTACCACAACCCAGAATAAAGACAAAGGTAGGAAAACTTTCCAACCAAGTCTCATAAGTTGATCATATCTGTACCTTGGGAATGTTCCTCTCACCCAAAGAAATAAGAAAAGAATAAAAGTTATTTTTAGCATAAACCAAAAGACTGATGGGATATAGTTAAAGGGAGCTATATCAAAAGGGGGAAGCCATCCGCCCAAAAAAAGTATTACCGTCATAGCGCTCATTAAAATCATACTCGCGTATTCAGCTAAAAAAAACAAAACAAAAGATGCTGAAGAATATTCAGTAGAAAAACCTGCTACAAGTGAAGCTTCATCTTCTGGAAGATCAAAAGGGAGTCTATTTGTCTCAGCTAAAGCACAAATAAAAAAAATTATAAACATTGGCAGTAATGGTATGGCAAACCAAACAGTACTTTGTGCTTCAACTACCTTAGTTAAGTTTAAAGAACCGACACATAAGAGAACTGTAATGATTACAAAACCAATTGAAACTTCGTATGATACCATTTGAGCCGCTGATCGTAATGCGCCCAAAAAAGGGTATTGCGAGTTGCTTGCCCAACCCGCCATTATTATGCCGTAAACACCAAGAGACGAAACTGCAAACAAGTACATAATGCCAACATTAATATCTGATATAACCCAGCCTGGTGCAAAAGGAATGACAGCCCATCCAATGAGACTTAAAACCATCGTAATCATCGGAGCAATTAAAAAAATTATCTTATTCGATCTGTTAGGAATAATGTTTTCCTTTGCAAGTAATTTTAATGCATCGGCAAAGCTTTGAAATAAACCAAATGGTCCTACAATATTTGGCCCTTTCCTCAATTGGATTAATGCTAAGACTTTTCTTTCGGCATAAACTAAAAAAGCAACTGATAGTAACACTGGAATTATAATAGCTAAAATTTGTGCAACTATTATTAAACCTGGAATAATTAAGTCATTGATCAGAGAAAGGCTATTATCCATATAATTAAGCAACCTTATTTAATATTTCCCTAGAACAATTAGCCATCGTAATAGAGGCGCGACTTATTACATCTGTCATATAAAAATTTTTAATATTATATTCTAAAACTCTGTTTTCAATTTTTGTTGCAGAACCAAAATCTAACTTTGAAGAAGATGGTAAATTATTAATTTCTTTGAAAACTGGAAAAAGATTTGATATTTCATTTCTAAGCTCAGATAAATTATTAAATCTAAGTTTTTGCGAAAAATTATTGCTTAAAGATCTAAAAATTTTCCATTCCTCTTTTGATTCTCCTAAAGGATGGTAGCATCTTGTAGTTTGAAGAACGCGACCTTCCATATTCACATATGTGGATGATTTTTCAGTATAGGCAGGTGTCGGTAAAACAACGTTTGCTAATTGAGCCAAGACATCACCATGATGTCCTAAATACACAATAAAGGCGCCTTCTAAAATTGAATGATTTATCTCATCACAGGACAAAAGAAAGACAACAGGATTGAATTTACTAATGTGGTCTTTAATTTTTTGATCGAAGTTTTGTGCAAAATCATTATTGTAAAATCCTATATCAATTGCCCCTGCTTTTGAAATATCTTGCTGCAAAACATTAAAACCATTGAAGTTGTTAGTTGAAATATTATATTTTTTTGCAATTTCAGAACATACATTTAATACTTCCTTGCCATCACGAAAGTTAATTGCAGAATTGCCAATTATCATTAAAGATTTTTTTGAATTTTTCAGCAATTCAGAAAAAGGGGATCTGTCATTTAACAGATCATTAAGATGTTCAATATTGTCTGACAGATGGGAGTATTCATAAGTTAAATCTATTTTTTTTCCAATCAGACCTATTTTGCAATCATTATTTATATAAGATTTCCGAATTCTAGCATTTAACACGCTTGCTTCCCATCTTGGATTAGTGCCTACTAGTAATATCACTTCTGCATTATCTATTTCTTGAATAGAAGAATTAAATAGATAGCTAGATCTTTGATTCTCAATAAATTGAGCATTGTCATATCTGCAATCAAAGAAATTTGAACCTAATGATTGGACAAAATATTTGGTAGCAAAAAGAGTTTCTATGTCAGTAAATTTACCACTCAATGCTAATGTGTTCTCTTTACCGTGTTTCGAAATTTCCTGCGTAATCCTATTAAGAACTTCATCCCATTCAGTTGAAATTAATTTTCCATTCCTTTTTATGTATGGAATGTCTATTCTCTCCTTTGATAAACCGTCTATTGCGAATCGCGATTTATCACTAATCCACTCTTCATTGATTTCTTCATTTAATCTTGGCAGAACTCTTAAGGTTTTTTTACCCAAAGTATCAATGCGAATACTAGATCCCATAGCATCGAATATATCGACCGATTCAGTTTTGTTTAATTCCCATGGCCTTGCCTTAAATGCATAGGGTTTGTTAGTTAAAGCTCCGACAGGGCAAAGATCAATGACATTTCCTGACAGTTCTGATTCAATAGCTTTCTCGAGATATGTTGTAATCTCTGCGTTTTCTCCTCTTCCTAACAATCCTAAATCATCAACGCCAGCAATTTCAGTTGAAAATCTTACACATCTAGTACAATGAATGCACCGAGTCATAATAGTGCCAACTAGAGGTCCCATATACTTATTTTTTACCGCTCTTTTATTTTCTTCATAACGGGATCTGTCTAAACCATAGTGTAATGCTTGATCTTGCAAATCACATTCCCCTCCTTGATCGCAAATTGGGCAGTCTAGAGGATGATTTATTAGCAAAAATTCCATAATTCCTTTGCGCGCTCTTTTAATACTATCAGTGTTGGTTTTAATTTTCATACCTTCTGTAGCTGGCATAGCGCATGAAGCTATTGGTTTTGGGGATTTATCCATTTCAACTAAACACATCCTGCAGTTTCCAGCTATTGATAGTCTATCATGATAACAAAATCTTGGAATTTCTACTCCTGCAAGTTCACATGCTTGCATAACCGTCATCCCATCCTCAAATTCAATTTCTTGATTATCAATAGTAATAAAAGGCATTAAGCAACTTCCTTTTTTTTATTAAATTCTGCAATTCTTCTTTCAATCTCAGGTTTAAAATGTCTTATTAGCCCTTGTATTGGCCATGCTGCAGCATCACCTAATGCGCATATGGTATGGCCTTCAATTTGTCTTGTTACATCATCTAATTTATCAATATCTTCAAGTTGAACACTACCATCAATCATTTTTTTCATAATTCTATACATCCACCCAGTTCCTTCACGACATGGGGTACATTGACCGCAACTTTCATGTTTATAAAAATTTGATAATCTAGTTATTGATTCAATGATATCAGTTGACTTATTCATTACAATTACAGCTGCTGTACCAAGACCACTTTGAACCTTTAACAAATTATCGAAATCCATCTTAACAGTATCACAGATTGATTTTGGAATTAAAGGAACGCTAGCACCGCCTGGAATAATGGCTAATAAATTATCCCAACCTCCTATTACACCGCCTGCATGTGTTTCAATTAATTCTTTTAAAGGTATCCCCATTTCCTCTTCTACATTGCAAGGATTATTAACATGACCTGAGATGCTAAAGATTTTGGTTCCAGTATTTTTCGGATTGCCAAGATTTGCAAACCACTTAGCTCCTTTTCTTAAAATTGTTGGAGCAACAGCTATTGACTCAACATTATTTACAGTTGTAGGAAACCCATACAAACCGGATTCTGCAGGAAACGGCGGCTTTAATCTTGGCTGCCCTTTCTTGCCTTCCAAACTTTCTAGTAATGCTGTCTCTTCCCCGCAAATATAAGCCCCTGCTCCTCTGTGTAAGTATATATTGAAATCCCAGCCAGAGCCGCAGGCATCTTTCCCTAATAATTTTGCTTCATAAGCTTCATCAATCGCCTTTTGTAAATTTAATGCCTCATTATAATATTCACCTCTAATATAAATATAACAATTATGAGCGTGCATTGCAAAACCCGAGACAAGACATCCCTCCAACAATAAATGTGGATCATTTCTTAATATCTCTCTATCCTTACACGTTCCTGGTTCTGACTCATCAGCATTAACAACAAGATAATGAGGTTTGCCAGAATTTTTTGGCATAAAAGACCATTTCAAACCAGTGGGGAAACCAGCTCCGCCTCTCCCTCTAAGTTCGCTTTTTTTTATTTCTTCAATGATGTAATCATTTCCTCTGGCTAGAATTGCATTTGTGTTTGACCATATTCCTCTTTTATAAGCGCCTTTAAGACCCCAATCTTCCTTTCCATATAAATTTTTAAAAATTTTATCTTCTTCTTTAAGCATAAATTTTAATTTTTTTCAGGCGAAGAGCCTCGTCTTCCTGATTGAGAGCCCTTGTTAATATTTTCATTATTTTTTAATTTTAAAAGTACTTTTCTAAAGTTATCTTCATTTAAATCTTCATAGTAATCATCATTAATTTGTACCATAGGAGAATTACAACACGCACCTAGACACTCAACCTCTACTAAAGTAAATTTCTTATCCTCAGAAGTTTCACCTAAATTGCAACCGGTAACCTCTTTAACAACATCTAACAATTTATTACTACCCCTTAACCAGCAAGGTGTTGTTCTACATATTTGGATGAAATTTTTCCCAACAGGTTCAAGATTAAACATTGAATAAAAACTTACAACTTCCATCACACGAATAAAAGACATGCTCAATGTTTCTGAAACTTTTTCAATGGCACTTCTATTTAACCAACCATTATTCTGTCTTTGAGCTAGGTCTAAGATCGGAATAACTGCGCTTTGTTGTTTTCCGGCTGGATATTTTTCTATAACAATTTTAACCTTGGAAAAATTTCTTTCAGACCATTCAAATATTTCATTACTAGTATCAGAAACTATATTTATCATTCCTGGGTGCTTCATCTATCAACTTCTCCAAAAACGACATCTAAACTTCCTAGAATTGCCGCTATGTCTGCCATCATATGACCTTTAGATAAATGATCTAGAGTTTGTAGATGAGCAAAACCGGGTGCTCTTATTTTACATCTGTAAGGTTTGCTTGAGCCATCTGAAACAAGAAAAACCCCAAACTCTCCTTTAGGCGCTTCAACAGCAAAATAAGTTTCTCCTTGAGGCACCCTGTACCCTTCAGTGAAAAGCTTAAAGTGGTGAATTAATGACTCCATTGATTTTTTCATTTTATTTCTTTTTGGCGGAGTTATCTTATTATCATCAATAGCTATATCTCCTGGTTCAATTTGATTAAGGCATTGTTTGATAATTTCTACACTTTGTCTCATTTCTTCAATTCGAATCAAATAACGATCAAAACAATCGCCTTTTTTTCCTACAGGAACTTCAAAATCTACTTTGTCATACACATCGTATGGCTGAGAACGTCTTAGGTCCCAAGCAACACCGGCACTTCTTAAAATAGGCCCCGTACACCCCCAGTCTATTGCTTCTTGTTTTGTAAGCACTCCGATATCAACTGAACGCTGTCTTAATATTCTATTGTTTGTCAATAACTCTTCCAAATCATCAAAAAACTTTGGAAGAGTTTCAAGGTGATTAAAAAGTTTTTCTTCCATTCCTTTTGGCATATCTTGATGAACCCCTCCTGGCCTAAAGTACGCTGCATGAAAACGGGCTCCGGATACTGCTTCATGAAATTCTATAAGTTTTTCTCTTTCTTCAAAGCACCATAAAAAAGGAGTTACTGCTCCTATATCAGCTGCGTAAGCAGGGATATTAAGCAAATGATTAAGTATCCGTGTAATTTCAGCAAAAATAACTCTTATGTACTTAGCCCTGATTGGAACTTCAATCTTTAAAAGTTTCTCTGTGGCTAGAGCAAAAGCGTGTTCTTGACACATTGGTGATACATAATCCAATCTATCAAAATAAGGAACTGCTTGAAGATAATTTTTATACTCAATAAGTTTCTCTGTCCCTCTATGCAGAAGTCCGATATGCGGTTCAGTTCTCTCAACAATCTCGCCATCTAATTCTACAACTAATCTGAGAACGCCGTGAGCTGCGGGATGTTGAGGTCCAAAATTTAATGTAGTTGAATTAATCTCTATTTCTTTCATTATAAATTTTCTTTTTTGACTTTTTCATCACCTATTAATTGATTTTTTAATCCTTCCCATGGACTTGAATAGTCAAAACTCCTGTATTCTTGAGAAAGTTTTACTTTTTCATAAACAATTTTTTTTTCTTTTTCGCTATAACTAACTTCGTTATGGCCTGTTAATGGAAAATCTTTTCTAAGAGGATGTCCTTCAAAATTATAATCTGTCATAATTCTTCTTAAATCTGGATGATTCAAAAAATTAATGCCAAACAGATCATAGCATTCCCTTTCATACCAATTAGCGTTTTTGTGAATTGAAGATATTGATTCTATATTATCATTTTCATTAATTGATGTCTTAACCAATATTCTTTGATTAAGTTTAAGACTAATTAACAAATAAACAATTTCAAATCTTAATTCCCTTGAAGGATAATCAATTGCTGTTATGTCAATAAGTTGTTTAAAAAATAATTTGTCATTATCATTTAAGAATTTTATAATTGAGACAATATCAGATTTATTATTAACAATTATGCCAAGATATTTTTCATTATCATAAAGAATAACGTTAATATTTGATTCTTTTAATATGATTTTTTTAGTATCTTCAATCTTACTCATTTTTATAAATTAGAATCATTCCTTCTTTTGATTTTTTTTTGAAGTTGAAGAATACCATACACTAACGCCTCAGCTGTTGGTGGACATCCTGGCACATATATGTCAACTGGAACAATTCTATCACAACCTCTTACAACTGAATAAGAGTAATGATAATACCCCCCTCCATTAGCACAAGAACCCATAGATATTACCCATCTAGGATTTGGCATTTGATCATATACTTTACGAAGAGCTGGGGCCATTTTGTTAGTTAATGTGCCCGCAACAATCATAACATCCGACTGACGTGGACTTGCTCTAGGAATAACCCCGTATCTATCTAAATCATACCGACTCATATAGGAATGCATCATTTCAACACCGCAACAAGCAAGACCAAATGTCATTGGCCACAACGAGCCTGTCCTCGCCCAAGTAAGAAGCTTATCGAAATTGGCTAGTAAAAAACCTTTTGAATTTAAATTTTCACTTAAATTATTTTCATTATTTTCTTTTTTGTTTATTCCCACTCTAATGCTCCTTTTTTCCACTCATAAATAAATCCAATTGTAAGAAAAAAGAGGAAAATTATCATAGACCAAAAACCAAATATTCCGATATTACCTAAAGAAACAGCCCAGGGGAAAAGAAAGGCGACCTCAAGATCAAAAATGATAAATAGAATAGCTACAAGATAAAATCGTACATCAAATCTACCTCGGGCATCATCGAAAGCCTCAAATCCGCACTCGTAAGAAGATAGCTTTTCTTTATCTGGCTTTGACTCACCAATTACAAAAGGTATTATTGTCATACCTACAGCCATCCCAAAACCTATAAAAATAAAGATTAATATTGGTAAGTATTCGGATAAGATAAATGACACAATAGTCCTTATAAATGCTGGATAAGTAATACATTTAACAAATTATTCAAGAAATACAATGTGGCACTTTGCAATTATAAATTAACGTCATCAATAATAAATGAACAAAGTAGTGCTGGCGCGAGAGACGGGATTCGAACCCGCGACCTCCGCCGTGACAGGGCGGCGTTCTAACCAGCTGAACTACTCCCGCGCATTTGGTGGGTGTTGAGAGACTTGAACTCCCGACCCTCTCGGTGTAAACGAGATGCTCTACCAACTGAGCTAAACACCCAAACAAAACCGGCTGTTAATGTTATTTAACAGCCGGTGCAAGAAAAAATCTTTTATAAATACTATTCTGTTGTTGCTACATTCACAGCTTCTTTAAGCGCTTTTCCTACAGTAAATTTTGGTCTTTTAGATGCTGGAATTTGTATTGACTCTCCAGTTCTAGGATTTCGCCCAGTTGTTGCTTTTCTATGACTAACACTAAAATTCCCAAAACCAACTATACTTACTTTTTCTTCTCTTTTTAGGGAGTTAGTAATAGAATCCAATAAGCTTTCAATTGCTCTAGTTGAATCAGATTTAGACAAACCTGCAGAAGATGCTACCGAAGCTATTAAATCATTTTTATTCACTTTCGTCTCCTTTAATTAATTAAGTAAATGTATGGTTATTATTTGAAGTTCATAGTCGTCAATAATAATTTAAAAAAAATCCCAGAAAATTAGGAAATTAACAATAAAATGGCTAAATATAAGGATTAATGAGCAGTAGATTCTTCAATATTTTCTGAAGATATTGATGATTTTATAGTTTTTATAGACTGGGATTCGCTAAAACTTAGAGGCACAATAGGCTTAACTAAGGTATGTTTTAAAATAGATCTAGCTTCATTTATTTCTACTATATTTATATTTTTTAGAATTTTTTTATCTAATTCAGCTAAATCTTTCTTGTTTTCTTCAGGTATTAATATTTTTTTTATTCCTACACGAATAGCCGCATAAAGTTTTTCTTTTAAACCGCCTATTGGCAATACTCTGCCTCTAAGTGTGATTTCACCAGTCATTGCTACTTCTTTTCTAACTTTATTTGAAGTTAGTGATGAAACTAAAGAATTAAATATTGCAATGCCTGCACTAGGCCCATCCTTTGGTGTTGCACCTTCAGGAACATGAACGTGTATATCGTATTTTTCAAAATCCTTAGGGTTTATTCCTAAACTCAACGATTGAGATCTAACATATGAGACAGCTGCTTGTATAGATTCCTTCATAACTTCTCCAAGCTTACCTGTAATTGTTAATTTACCCTTACCTATAGATAGCAAAACTTCTACTGACAAAATTTCCCCTCCAGCCTCTGTCCATGCCAATCCGTTTGTAACTCCGATTAAGTTTTTCTTTTCAATTTCGCTACACCTAAATTTTTCTACTCCTAAAAAATTATTAAGTGTTTTCTCATTTAGAATAATATTTTTTTTATTTGAAGTCTCAAGTAATTTTATTGATTTTCTGCAAATTTTTGCAATTTCCTTTTCTAAATTACGAACTCCTGCCTCTCGGGTAAAAAATCGAATTATTTTATTTATAATAGATGAGTTAAATGAAATTTCTTTTTTCTTCAATCCATGATTTAATTGTTGTTTAGGGATTAGATATCTTTTAGCAATTTGATTTTTTTCCTGTTCAGTATAACCAGCAATTCTAATAATCTCCATTCTATCAAGCAAAGCTGGAGGAATATTTAAAGTGTTTGCAGTACAAACAAACATAACATCAGACAAATCATAATCTAATTCTAAATAGTTATCATTAAACTTATGATTTTGTTCTGGATCCAAAACTTCCAATAAAGCTGAAGAAGGATCGCCTCTCCAATCAGATCCAAGTTTATCAATTTCATCAAGAAGTATTAAAGGATTCGAAGATTTAGATTTTTTCATTCCCTGAATAAATTTTCCTGGCATAGAGCCAATATAAGTTTTGCGATGTCCTCTGATCTCTGCTTCATCTCTAATTCCTCCCAGGGACATTCTTACAAAATTTCTCCCTGTTGCTGAAGCAATTGACTTACCAAGAGATGTTTTTCCAACACCGGGAGGTCCAACTAGACAGAGTATAGGTCCTTTAATTTTATTAATTCTTTTTTGGACTGCCAAATATTCAATAATTCTATCCTTAACTTTATCAAGCCCATAGTGATCTGCCTCTAAAATTTTTTTTGCTTTATTAATGTTTTTAGATATTGGTGAAGGATTGAACCAAGGAATGCTTATCACCCAGTCAAGATAATTTCTTACAACTGTTGCTTCAGCCGACATTGGACTCATATTTTTTAGTTTCTTTAATTCATTTTTACATTTGTCTTTAGCTTCTTTAGACAGATTAATTTTTTTTATTTTTGTTTCAATTTCGGTTATATCATCAATGTCTTCTTTATCTCCTAGTTCTTTTTGTATAGCTTTCAACTGCTCATTTAAGTAATACTCTTTTTGAGTTTTTTCCATCTGACGTTTGACTCTACCCTTTATCTTCTTTTCAAATTGTATTGTGTCAATTTCAGCAATTAAATAATCATAAATCTTTTCCAATCTTTTTACAGTTGAAATTATTTCCAGGAGTTCTTGTTTTTGACTCAGGCTGATATTAAGATTAGTTATTAAAACATCAGCTAACTTATCAGAATCAGTATTTGCACGAATGCTATTAAAAGTTTCAATTGGAATTTTCTTGTTAATCTTATGATAAGATTCAAATTGCTCGAAAATAATTTTCATTAATGCTTTTGCTTTTGACACATTATTATCAACGGGTTTGATGAATGAATAATTAGCTATAATGAAATCTTTTGTTTGATGAATTTTAGAAACTTTTACTCTCTCGAGTCCCTCTACCAATACTTTAATAGTGCCGTCAGGCAACTTAAGCAGCTGAAGTATTTTTGCCAATGTTCCAACACGATATAAGTTTTCAGAATTCGGATTATCTATTTCTGAATTTTTTTGAGCAATAAGCAATATTTTTTTATTATATTTCATTACGTTGTTAAGAGCATTAACTGATAGTTTTCTTCCTACAAATAATGGAACAACCATTTGAGGAAAAACTACAATATCTCTTAAAGGCAGAACAGGAATAATTGGACTATTCATATGTTTAAAATGATAGTAATAAATAAAAAATCAAGACTTATTTACAGCTAATTTTTCATTATTGTCTTTATTAGCAAATAAAAGGATTGGTTGTGACATTTTTTTTACTACCTCAGAATTAATCACAATCTTTTTCAATTGCTTTTGATCAGGTGATTCGAACATTAGATCTATTAGGAGATTCTCCATAATTGATCTCAATCCCCTAGCTCCCGTATTATGCTTAACAGCCAAATTAGCAATTTCTAAGAGAGCATCATTTTTGATTTCTAATTCAATGTTGTCCATATTAAATAAAAGTTCAAATTGTTTAATTATAGCATTTTTGGGTTCCTTCATAATACGTATCAACATTTTATCATCTAATTCTTCTAATGTTGCGCATACAGGCAATCTGCCAATAAATTCTGGGATCATACCAAATTTTAATAAATCTTCGTTTTCAAGCATTCTTAATGTATCGCCAATTTTTTTTTCGTTAAAATCAGTTAAAGTTGAATTAAAGCCAATAGTGGATCCTTTTAAACGATGGTTGATAATATTTTCTAATCCCGTGAACGCACCTCCACAAATAAAAAGTATGTTTGATGTATCAATGTGTAAAAAATCTTGTTGTGGGTGTTTTCTCCCACCTTGTGGAGGAACGCTAGCTATAGTTCCTTCCATAATTTTTAACAATGCTTGCTGCACACCTTCTCCAGAGACATCTCTGGTAATAGAAGGATTGTCACTCTTCCTGCCAATCTTATCAATCTCATCTATATAAACAATACCTTTTTGCGCTCTTTCAACATTATAATCTGATGTCTGAAGTAATCTTAAAATAATATTTTCTACATCCTCACCTACATAACCAGCTTCAGTCAAACTTGTTGCATCTGCCATTGTGAATGGGACATCTAATATTCGTGCCAAAGTTTGAGCTAACAAAGTTTTTCCCGTTCCAGTTGGGCCAATTATTAAGATATTTGATTTTGCTATTTCTACAGTAGAAACACTTTTATTAGATAATCTTTTATAGTGATTATATACAGCTACTGATAATATTTTTTTTGCATTATTTTGGCCAATCACATAATCATTTAAAATTGAATAAATTTCTCTAGGTTTGGGTATACTTTGTTTTATTTTTATTTTATTGTTTTCCGTATCCTCTTTGATAATATCCATACAAAGTTCAACACATTCATCGCAAACAAAAACAGTGGGACCTGCTATTAATTTTTTTACTTCTTTTTGATTTTTCCCACAAAAAGAGCAAAAAAGTGAATCTTTCTCTTTTGTCATTATTTTCTATTTTTCACAATTTTATCAATTAGTCCAAATTTTATTGCTTCTTCTGGAGAAAAATATTTATCTCTTTCCATTATTAATTCAACTTCCTTAATATTCTTTCCAGTATGTTTTGCATAAATCTGGTTTAATCTTTTTTTTGTTTTGATAATTTCATTAGTTTGAATCTCAAGATCTGTTACTTGTCCTTGATAGCCTCCGCTTGGTTGATGAATCATAATTCTAGAATTGGGCAATGAAAATCGTATATCTTTTTCTCCTGCCGCTAATAACAATGATGCAGCTGATGCTGCTTGACCGATACATATAGTCATAATTTTTGAAGAAATGTATTGCATTGTATCATATACAGCTAATCCAGACCAAACAATCCCGCCTGGAGAATTAATATAAAAAGATATTTCTTTTTTTGGATTTTCTGATTCCAAAAACAAGAGTTGTGCGCACACAAGACTTGCAATATTGTCGTCTATCGGACCTGTTAGAAAAATTATTCTTTCTTTCAACAATCTAGAATATATGTCATATGCCCTTTCGCCTCTAGATGATTGTTCCACTACCATTGGTACAAGATTATTTGTCAAATTTTGTAAGGGGTTCTTCATTCTTTTTCCTTATTATAGTTAAAAGTAACTTCTTGCAATTTTTTGAACTCCTTAACAGATATTTTTTTTGTCTCTTTCTTTGTTTTTGAAACAATATAATTCACAACCTTTTTTTCAATAATAGGACCTCTGATTGACTCTATGCTTGCGGGATTTTGCTTAAAATAATCAAATATTTTTTTTTCCTGACCAGGAAACTGGGAAGCGTAATTTAGCATCCCATCAGTTAATTCTTTTTCTGTGATTGTAATATTTTGCTCACTAGATATGTGTTGCAACAATATCGCCAATTTCACTCTTCTTGCTGCAATTTTTCTATATCTTTCTTTTAACTTTTTTTCTGTTAATTTTTTATCATCTTCATCAAGCTTATCATCTTTTTTTGCATGTTGAACCTTGTGCCAAATTAAATTAAACTCTTCTTCAAGCATGCCTTCTGGAATATCAAAATTATTTTTTGATTCTAGAATATCCATAAGTTGTTTTTTTCCAATCTCTCTTAAATAAATTTCATATTGATATGATAAATTTTTATTAAAGTTATTTTTAAATTCTTTCTCAGATTTAAAATTATTTTTTTCTAAGAATTCTTTATCAATTTCAAATTGAATATTTTCTTCAATAGATAAAATATTAATTTCAAATTCTACATTTTTTTCTTTATCCTGTTTTAGAAGATCTTTTAAATCAAATTTCAACTTGAATATATCTCCGACCTTAGCGTTCTTTTTAATCAATCTACTGCTGATATCAGGCAATACCTGATAATCTGAATCAGTTACTATTGGTATATTATCTTGAGATTTTATATGTTCAGGTACTGAATCATCTTTTGTTTTAATATTTACAAAAACTTTATCAGTGTATTTAATTCCCCTACTATTATTTAATTTAGAATATTTTTTTTGAGAGTTTAAAAAAGACTTATAATTATCTTCAGCAGTTTTTTCATCAATATCAACACTGTAATTTATGGTTGTAATTTTATCAAAAGGAAAAATATTCATTTCAGGTTTTAAATCAATTTTAAGGTTAAATTCAATTGGTTCATCTCGTTTATATTTTTTTACTTCTACCTTTGGCTGCCTAAAGGCATTTAATTTTTTTTCATTTAGAAGTTGTTTTGTCTTTTCCTGAATAATCTTTTCTAATACTTCGTTTAATATATTATTTTCATATTTTTTTTTAACTATATTAAGGGGAGCCTTTCCTTTTCTAAAGCCAGGCAGTGTTACTGTGGGAATAATTTCTCTTATTTTGACATTAATTAATTTATCAACTTCTTCAAAAGGAATTTCTAATGAGTACTCCTTATATAATTTCTTAGAATTTAATTCTTTTATATTCATATTTTTTCATGGTAGGCCGGAAAGGACTTGAACCTTCAAACCTTGCGGCACATGGACCTAAACCATGCGTGTCTACCAATTCCACCACCGGCCCTTTAATTTTTCGCTTTTATGTTGATCCTGAATAATTAACAACTATGAAAGTGAATATAACGGAATACTGGGGCGAACGATGGGATTCGAACCCACGACATCAGGCTCCACAAGCCCGCGCTCTAACCAACTGAGCTACGTTCGCCATAATAATGTTTATTTTATATCACTTTTTGCTATATCAAAATAATGCAAGTTTCCAAAAGAATATTTAATTTAGAAACTGAAACGGCTTTTACAGTTTTGGCTAAAGCCAATAAACTTCAATCTGAGGGAAAAGACATAATTAATTTAGGTATTGGGCAGCCTGATTTTCCTACGCCCAAAAACATTCTCGAAGCGGCCGTAAAAGCTATTATTGATGGTAAGCATGGCTACACTCCGTCAAATGGCATAATCGAATTACGCGAAGCTGTTTCAAAACACATATTTGAAAAATATAATTCAAATGTAAATCCTGAAAACATTTTAATAACTCCAGGTGGTAAACCAGTAATTTTTTTTGCAGCACTAATATTTGGTGAAAAAGACGCTGAAATTATTTATCCAGATCCGGGATTCCCTATTTATAGATCAATGATTAAATTCAGCGGCGCAAAACCAATACCTTTAATACTTAAAGAAAAAAACAATTTTGAAATTGATATTGATGAATTATCAAAATTGATAACTAATAAAACAAGACTAATCATTATCAACAATCCTAATAATCCAACCGGATCGTTTATGAATGAATCTAAAATTAGCAATCTTGTAAAAATGCTAGAAAAATACCCGAAAGTAGCAATTATGAGTGATGAAATTTATAGTAAAATTATTTTTGATAATAATTCAATGCCCTCACTATTAAAATATGAATCAATCAGAGATAGATTAATAATTCTAGAAGGTTGGAGTAAAACATTCTGTATGACAGGTTGGAGATTGGGATGGAGTGTATGGCCAACTAAATTTATTGATTTTGCCAATAAACTTTGTGTGAATGATCATTCTTGCCCATCTTCAATATCGCAATATGCTGGACTGGAGGCCCTACAAGGACCTCAGGATGAAATAAATAAAATAGTTAAAGAATTTGAAAAAAGAAGAAATTTTATTTTTGAAAAATTAAATAATTTAAAAAATATGAATTGTTTTCGTCCCGGAGGATCTTTTTATGCCTTTCCGAATGTATCAAAAAGCAATCTCTCAGGAGAAAAATTTTCTGAAGTTGCCCTTAATAATTATGGTGTAGCTTTGGTACCGGGTACTAGTTTTGGAGATAGTGCGAAAAAGTATATTCGTCTAAGTTATGCAAATTCATTGGAAAATATTGAAAAAGCCATTAATAGATTATCTAAAATATAAATTATGAAAAAAATTGAAGCAATAATCAAGCCTTTCAAACTATCACCTGTAAAGAATGCTTTACATGAAATAGATTTATCTGGAATGACTGTAATTGAAGTTAAGGGTTTTGGAAGACAAAGAGGTCAAGAAGGTCTAGACAAAGACCAAGACTTTGATGATGAATTTCATGCAAAAGTAAAGATAGAAATCATTGTTGAAGATGATATTGCTGAAAAAGCAATTGAATCAATAAAAAAAGCTGCTTTTTCGGGAAAAATTGGAGATGGTAAAATATTTGTATCAAATATTGAACAGGTGATGAGGATTAGAACTGGTGAGAAAGGCAGCGATGCAGTTTAATTTTTCTTTACAAAATTAAAGAAATAAATAAAAGAACTTCAATCGTTCAACTCATCTTAATTGTTTGAGTCGGAAGTAGACTGATTGTCGAAGGAACGCATGCAAAAGTTAGAAATCGTTCAACCCATTGGGTCGGAAGTAAGTGAAAGCTGAAGGAACGCGCACCAAATGCAGAACTTTCATAACTAGAGCATGATAGAGTACTCGCATCAACCTTAATGGTTAAGGTTGAATGGTAACAAAACTATGAGGTTATTTTATTATGAAATTTAACTGCAAAACTCCAAGTGAGTTGTTAAAAAACATCAAAGATCTGGATGTTAAAATGGTTGATGTCCGTTTCACTGACATACCAGGAACAACACAACATTTTACGTTGCCAATCAAATTTTTAGATGAAAGTATTTTCTCTGAAGGTCTTGGTTTCGATGGATCTTCAGTTAGAGGTTTCCAAGAAATTCATAACAGTGACATGATTGTTTTACCTGATGTCACCACTGCTTTTATTGATCCTTTTTTCTCAGAAAAAACAATTGTTTTTCATGGCAATATCAAAGATCCCTTAACACTAGAAGATTATTCCAGAGATCCTAGAAACATCGCTAAAAAAGCTGAAGCATATCTCAAATCTTCAGGAATTGGAGATACGGCATTTTTTGGTCCTGAAGCAGAGTTTTTTGTATTTAATAATGTTCAGTATGATTCAGGTTCAAATTTTTCTTTTTATGAAGTTGACTCAACAGAAGGAACTTGGAATAGTGGCGGGGATGAAAATCCTAACCTAGGTCATAAACCAAGACACAAAGAAGGTTATTTTCCTTTACCCCCAGTTGATACGCTTCAGGATGTTAGAACTGAAATGGTAATGACAATGCAGGATATAGGTATGTCAGTTGAGGCTCATCATCATGAGGTTGCAACAGCGGGGCAGTGTGAAATCGATTTAGAATTTTCTCCATTATTAGCAATGGCTGATGATGTAATGAAATATAAGTATGTTGTAAAAAATGTAGCGAAACAACACGGTATGACTGCAACTTTTATGCCAAAACCTCTATTTGAAGATAATGGGTCAGGAATGCATGTTCATCAAAGTTTGTGGAAAAACGGAGAAACTCTGATGTACAAAAAGGGTAATTATGCCAACCTTAGTGACCTGGCTTTAAATTATATCGGCGGGGTAATAAAACATGCTCCTGCCCTTCTTGCTTTTTGTGCTCCGACAACAAACTCGTACAAAAGACTGGTTCCTGGTTTTGAAGCTCCCGTAAACATTGTTTATTCTCAAAGAAACAGAAGTGCTTGTGTTAGAATTCCTGTTTACTCTCAAAGTCCAAAAGCAACAAGGATGGAATTTAGACCTCCAGATCCAACTGCCAATCCTTATTTAGCATTTTCAGCTTTGCTTATGGCTGGAATAGATGGAATTAATAATAAAATCGATCCAGGCAAACCAACTGATATTAATCTTTATGCTGCCTCAGAAGAAGAATTATCAAAGATTCCATCAACACCCGGTTCTTTAGCTGAAACTTTAGATGCATTAGAGAAAGATCATAAATTCTTGTTGCAAGGCGATGTATTCACGAAAGATGTTATCGAAACCTATCTCAGTTATAAAAGGGAAAACGAGGTTGATCCAATAAATCTCAGACCTCATCCACACGAATTTCACTTATATTACGACGCTTAAATAGAAATATATTTTATGCATTTAAACTGCTATCATTATTGATAGCGGTTTTTTTGTAGGAAACATAAGCCTCTTTTGTTAAAGTAACAACAAGTGACAAAGAAGAAAACATATAGTGCAAGAGATATAGAAGTTCTTGAAGGACTCGAACCTGTTAGAAAAAGACCCGGAATGTACATTGGAAATACCAATGAAGAAGGTCTGCATCATTTAGTTAATGAAGTACTAGACAACTCTATTGATGAAGTTGTTGCTGGACACGCGAAAAATATTTCTTTTTACTATGCCAAAGATAAATCAATAACAATAAGAGATGATGGTCGTGGCATTCCGATTGATTTTCATCCTAAATATAAAAACAAAAGAGCTCTAGAAATTGTATTGACAACTCTTCATGCGGGTGGAAAGTTTTCTGGTAACGTTTATAAAACTTCTGGAGGACTTCATGGTGTAGGGATATCTGTTGTAAACGCACTTAGTAAACAATTAGAAGTAAGGGTTTTTAATAAATCCAAAATATATTCTCAGAAGTATTCTAGAGGTCTTGTTAAAAACAAAATCAAAATTCAAAAATGTTCACATAAGCTAAGAGGAACCGAGATAAAATTTGTTCCTGATGAGGAAATTTTTCAGGAAATAAACCTCTCTCCTAAAAGACTGATAAATTTCATCAAAATGAAATCAGTTTTAGTCAAAGGAACAAAAATTTCATACAAAATAGATAAAGAACTAATCAAAGACGAAACCCCTAACGAAAAAGTTTTTTATTACCCAAATGGCATGATAGATTTTGTAAAAGAAAATATTAACGAAAGAAAAAAAATTATTTCCAAATTTTTTCATAGCGAGATTGAATTTAATTTTAATGAAAAATGTGAAATATTTGCAAGTTTCAATGAACAAGAAAAATCAACATTGAAGTCATACTGCAACACAATTGAGACTCCTGATGGAGGATCGCATGAAAACGCCTTGAAAAATTCATTATTAAGATCCATAAAATTATTTGGTCAAAAGAATCAGATTTCCAAAATAGCAAATATTAATACCAGCGATGTATTCGATTATTCAGACTCATATATTTCGATATTTATTAACTCGCCAAGTTTCGAAGGGCAAACTAAAAAAAGAATTGCAATGCCCGTTGTCCAAAAAAAATTAGAACAAGAGATACAGCACAATTTTTTATTATGGCTTAATTCAAACAAAAAGGACTCCCTTAAATTAATTGAAGTTTTAATTGAAAGATCACTGCTACGAACTGATTTGACAAAAATCAAGGAATTAGAAAGAAAAACAATAAAAGAAAAAAATAGGCTTCCAGGAAAACTTGTTGATTGCACAAGTAGACAAGTCGAAGGAACAGAAATTTTTATTGTTGAAGGCGATAGTGCTGGAGGTTCAGCCAAACAAGCAAGACTAAGAGAGAAACAAGCAATACTTCCACTGAGAGGAAAAATATTAAATGTGTATAGTGTATCGCTTTCAAAAGTAGCTGATAATTCAGAGGTCCAAAATCTTATCCAAGCTTTGGGATGTGGTATTGGCAAAAACTTTCAACTCTCAAAACTGCGTTATGAAAGAATAATTTTAATGACAGATGCTGATGTCGATGGTTCGCATATTGCCACACTACTGATTACTTTTTTTTATAAATATATGCGCAAAATTATTTCAAGTAACAGATTATATTTGGCGATGCCCCCTTTGTATAAATTAGGTTATAAGGATATTGATAGATATGCTTATGATGAAAAAGAAAAGGATAAGATCCTTAAATCAAATTCTTCAAAAATGACTCCTCAAATCACACGTTATAAGGGTTTGGGAGAAATGCCTGCTGACCAACTCAGGACTACAACAATGGATATAGAAAAAAGGAAATTAATGAAAATTAATTTAAAACATGGTGCAAAAGAAGAGAAAAAAACTGAGAAGCTATTTGAATCTCTAATGGGAAAAAAAGCAGAGTCTCGATTCAAGTTTATTCAAGAAAATGCGAATTTCACAAGCAATCTTGATATATGATTTTATCAAAATGATATGAAAAAATTCATTTTATCTATTGATCAAGGCACAACAAGTTCAAGGGTAATTTTATATGATTCTAAATTCAACAGCATAGATAGTGTTAATAAAGAATTAACGCAATTTTTTCCAAAAAATGGATGGGTTGAACATGATGCATTGGAAATCTGGCATGATGTTAGAGATCTTCTCCGTAAATTAATTAAAAAAAATAAATTGTCAGTTTCTCAAATACTTTCCATTGGCATAACGAATCAAAGGGAAACTACCGTTGTTTGGAACAAAAAAACAGGCCGGCCAATAAACAAGGCAATTGTATGGCAAGATCGACGAACATCTTCTTTTTGTAAAAAATTAAAGAAAAAAGGTTTGGAGAAAAAAATTCAAAAAATTACTGGTTTGGTTGTTGATCCCTATTTTTCAGCTACCAAAATCAGATGGATTTTAGACAATAATAGAATTTCAAAAAAACTCATTCAAAGTAATAATCTCTTGTTTGGAACAATAGATACATGGTTGCTTTGGAACTTAACACGGGGTAGATCGCATATAACAGATATCACTAATGCTTCTAGAACAATGCTATTTGATGCACAAAAAAATCAATGGTCAAATGATTTATTAAAAACCTTTAAAATACCAAAGTCTATTCTCCCTAAAGTGGTTGATAACGTTTATGACTTTGGTGAAACAAAATTATTTGGAGATTCAATAAAAATTGGAGGAATGGCTGGAGATCAACAAGCTGCGACTATTGGTCAGGCATGTTTTCAACCCGGACAATCAAAAGGCACATACGGCACTGGTTGCTTTATTTTAATGAATATTGGCAGCAAATTTAAACTCTCAACCAATAAACTGCTGACAACTGTAGCTTTTAAAATTGGATCGAAAAAAATGTATTGTTACGAAGGTAGTATTTTTGTTGCTGGTTCTGCTGTTCAATGGTTGCGTGATAAATTAAATTTTATTAAGTATTCACATCAAAGTGATGATCTTTATTCTAAAGCAAACATAAATGAAAATGTAATTATTATACCTGCACTAACTGGTCTTGGCGCTCCTCATTGGAAGGCTGATGCTCGTGGTGCAATTTTTGGCTTAACAAGAAACACTGGTATTGCAGAAATTGTTAAAGCTACACTTGATAGTATTGCTTATCAAACCTTTGATTTAGTGCGCTGCATGCAAAAAGATTCCGAAAGAAAAATTAAAGAAATGCGCGTTGATGGTGGAATGGTCAATAACAATAATTTTATTCAAAGTTTATCTAATATTTTACAAATTAAGATTATTCTTCCCAAAGATAGTGAAACTACAGCTTTGGGTGCTGCTTACTTAGCCGCACTATCTTGCGGATTAATTAAAAGTACAACCTCAATTGAAAAATTATGGAAAAGCAATAAAATTGTAAAACCTAAAATCAATAAAAACAAAATTAATAAAATGATACAAAAATGGCATCATGCCATTAACAAATTAATTAAATTTAGTTAAGTTTATAAAACTAATGTTGATTATAAAATATAAATCTCTCTAATTATTTTTTTCCTAAGCAGAAGATATTTTATTTTGTTGATGTTTTAATTACGTCTTCGATTTTTTTTATTACACAATCAGTTGAAATTGCAGATATGTCTGTACTTCCAAATTCTTTCGCACTAATTGCTGTAATATTATTTGCAGATCGGGTAAATTTGTCAGAATCTTTGTGTCCAAATAATTTAATTAAAGGGCAATAATTTGTTGATAACATGTGCCCAGTTCCACTATCATTTGCTAAAGCACAAGATAGAAAATTTGTGGATCCAATTACAACTTCATAGCCAGAAAAATCATTAATTTGTTCTTCTGGCAGCAGAGCTTTTGGGAATATAGATTTTAATTTTTCTTTAATAAAATTCTCATTTGGGCCAAGAAATAAAACTATTTTATATGATTTATTTTCGAAAAATTTTCCTACTTTTATAAAATTATCAATAGGCCAAATTTTATTTTTTTCACCTGCTCCAGGAGATAACCCTATATATGATATATTTTTATCAAATATTTTAATCAGTTGAAACTTTAAGTCAGTAGGTATTGTAATCCTAAAATTTCTGTCTACTACATCTTCTTTAATTATATCAAGTAAATTAAATAAATCTTCTAAATAATATTGTCTTGAAATATGAATGGATTTTTTTTTAATTTTTTTTGTTGAAAAAAAACCTGATGCGGCCGATGAAATAAAATATGAACATTTTATTCTTTTAAGTGCTATTGTTCTTAAAACAGCTTTTTGCGTATCAAAAATATATTCAAATTTTTTTTTACTAAAATTATATTTATTCGATATTCTTTGCCAAAAAAAAGGATTAAGATCAGCTTGTTCTATAATCTCATCAATAAATTGACCTGCTATATTTTTCAATTGATTATTATATACTGTAGAACCTTTGTTAGTCATCCAAATCAATTGTCTATCAGGCAATCTTCTCTTAATTTCACTTAATAAAGGAAGTTTAATTATTCCATCACCAATTTTTTCTCCATTTGTGAAAACTAGAATATTTTTTTGCACAAAAATATAATACACTAATTTAATTAAATGTTTAGAATGTATTAAACTCGTTTGTAATGGTGCCCAGGGGCGGAATTGAACCACCGACACGAGGATTTTCAGTCCTCTGCTCTACCGACTGAGCTACCTGGGCTAAAGAAAAATCAGATAAATTGTTTTGTCCAGCATTTCAATTAAATATTCTAAATAAGTGAATATAACTCTTCTATTATTCTAAGTCTAAATTTATGTAATTTTCATTAGATAGCCATTTAATTAAATCACTATTACTACACTTTTTTGAACAAAATGGAGTAAAAGGATCTATAGAGCGTTTTTTGCAAACTGGACATTTTGTTTTTATTCTATTTAATTTTGTGATTTTATTTTTAGTGGAATTTTTTATTTCCATCTAAAAGTAATTCTTCCTTTAGTTAAATCATAATGTGTCATTTCAACAGTAACTTTATCACCAGCGAGAACTCTTATTCTATTTTTTCTCATCTTCCCTGATGAGTGAGCAAGTATCTCATGATCATTATCTAATTTAACTTTAAACATAGCATTGGGAAGCAATTCCATTACTACTCCTTGAAATTCTATAGAACCTTCTTTGGGCATTAATTCCTCATTTGTTTTTTTGATTCATATATTTATTTTTTTTGCTTTTGTCTAATTTTTACTGACAATTTGTGTCCATCTAAATTTTCGATTGCCGCCATTTGAGATACATATTTTTCTAATTCATATCCGCTGTTTTTGCTCATTTCTACATAAGAACTACGCTTCATAAAATCTAAAACACCTAATGCAGATGAAAATCTTGCTGATCCTGATGTGGGAAGTATATGGTTAGTTCCAACGATATAATCTCCAAATGCCTCAGATGAATATTCACCAAGAAATATCCCTCCGGCATTTTGGATTCTATTAAAAATAATTTCATAAGATTCATTTTGTAAATGAAGATGTTCAGGCGCAATAATATCAATGATCTCTGGCGCATTGTTCAAATCATCTAGAATCACAACAATCCCGAAATTATCTAAGCTTTTTTTTATAATTTCTCGCTTTGGAAGTTTTTTCATTAATTTTTTTATACTTGATAAAACCTTAGTTGAGAAATCTTGACTATCAGTTATCAATATTGATTGCGATCTTTCATCATGTTCAGCTTGAGCTATTAAATCAGAAGCAACCCAGTCAGGATTGTTCTTATTATCTGCAACAACTACGATTTCTGATGGTCCGGCTATTAAATCTATGCCAACTTTTCCGAATACTTGTTTTTTAGCACTCACAACATAGGCATTACCGGGTCCAAAAATTTTATTAACCGGCTGAATGCTTTTTGTACCATAAGCAAGTGCCGCTATGGCTTGCGCTCCTCCTACTTGATAAACTTCATATACTTCCAAAATATCAAGAAGAGCTAAAATATATGGATTAATTTTCTCATTAACATTTGGTGTTACAACAACTATTCTTTTTACTCCTGCTACCTTAGCTGGAACAACATTCATAATTAGAGAAGAAGGATAAACCGCTTTTCCACCTGGAACATATAGTCCTACTGATTGTATAGGTTTCCATAATGAACCTGTTTTTAAACCATTTTTATTTATTTCATAATTTTGAGGCAATTGCTTTTGATGAAAATTCGTAACATTCTCAATAGCTGTTTCAAAAGCTTTTAATGAAGTTAAATCAATTTTATTTTTATATTCATTGCGTAATTCTCTTGAAATTAACAAGTTTGATTCATCTAAATTAACGCCATCAAATTTTTTTGAAAAATAAAATAAAGCTTCATCCCCTTTTTCTTTTACTTCACTAATAATTTTTTTTACTTCAAGATCAATTTCTTCACTATTATCTTGTAATCGATTTTCCAGATAAAATTGTAAATCTGATAAGAAATTAGAATCTTTATTATTAATAATTTTCACGTAATAACTTTTTTAATTGATTCTATAACAGACTCAACCATTTTGGTTTTAGTTTTATACGCAGATCTATTGATTATAAGTTTAGACTGAACATCTAGAATCTTTTCTACCTCTTTTAATCCATTTTCTTCAAGTGTTTTACCAGTTGATACTAAGTCAACTATACGACGACACATTGATAAAGAAGGGGCTAGCTCCATTGATCCATTTAACTTAATCGCTTCTACTTGTACTCCTTTGTTAGCATAAAATTTTTTTGTTAAATTTGGATACTTGGTAGCTATTCTTATATTACTCCATGTTGAAGGATCTTCTTTCTCTATTAAGGCTCTTGGCGCTGCAACCGATAATCTACAGTGACCAATTTTAAGATTTAGTGGAGCATAAACTTCTGAATAATCAAATTCTTGAACCACATCATCTCCAGCAATACCAATTTGTGCAGCCCCAAATGCTACAAAAGTACAGACATCAAAAGCACGAACTTTGATAAAGTCAATATTGGGGTCTGATGATGTAAAAGTGAGTTTTCTACAATTATCATCAAATAATGAGGAATCTGGAGAAAAACTTGTTTTATTTAGTATATTCTTACAACTCTCAATTATTCTTCCGCGGGGCACTGCTATAATTATCTTTGTACTAGTCATAAATTTTTTTGCTGTTTTATACTCCTATTAAAAAACTTCTACAGAAAGTTTGATTATTTCAATCTAGTGATAATAGGTCCACATTTTCCAAGCGTTTCTTCAATTTTCTCATAACCGCGATCTAAGTGATATAAACGATTTATAGTCGTCTTTCCTTCGGCGTATAATCCTGCAAGCACAAGACTTACACTCGCCCTCAAATCACTAGCCATTACTTTAGCCCCCTTCAAACTTCTTCCACCTTCAATATAGGCAACATCTTTTTTAGTTTTTATATGAGCGCCCAAACGATTTAACTCGGAGACATGCATAAATCTGTTTTCAAAAATCATTTCCTTAATTTGAGAACTTCCTTTTGCCACTGACATCAAAGCCATTATTTGTGCTTGTAAATCTGTCGGAAAACCAGGATAGGGTTTGGTTTTCAAAGCTATTCCTTTTATACCACTTGATGGTAAAACTTTTATAGAATCATTTCCTATTTCTAGTTTTGCTCCCATATTTTGTAAAACTTCTAGAGGTGTTGATAATAAATCTGGTTTAATTTTTTTAATTATAAACTCGCTATTAAGCATAACAGCAGCAATGACATAAGTTCCTGCGACAATTCTATCAGACATTATTGTATGTTCACTTTTCGATAATTTTTTAACTCCTTCAATTATTATTTTTGTTGTTCCAGCCCCTGCAATTTTAGCTCCCATTTTGTTTAAACATTTTGCTAAATCTTCAATTTCAGGTTCTCTAGCTGCGTTTTCTATAATTGTTTCTCCTTTTGCTTTTGATGCCGCCATCATAATATTCTCAGTAGCTCCTACGCTTGGAAAAGAAAGTTTGATATGTGCACCTGTAAGATTTTTTTTAACATCAGCAGAAACAAATCCATTTTCAATAGAAAATTTTACACCTAATTTTTCTAATCCATTTAGGTGAATATCTATTGGTCTAGTTCCAATAGCGCATCCGCCAGGTAAAGAAATTTTAGCTTTTTTAAATCTAGCAATCAAAGGGCCTAAAAGTAATATTGAAGCTCTCATTTTTCTAACTAAATCATAATCAGCTAAAGAATTATTGATATTGGTAGAATCAAAAAAGGTTTGAGAATTTATTTTTTTAATTTTTATTCCAAAATTTTCTAGTAGTTTCTTCATTGTCAATATATCTTGAAGTGCTGGCAAATTCTTAAGATATAAACCATTTTCAGATAGCAAGGATGCTATCATTATTGGAAGCGCTGCATTCTTAGAGCCTGAAGCTGAAATTGAACCTTTTAAAATAGCTTTTCCTGTTATTTGGAGTTTATCCATCGCAATCTTTCAATATATTTTTTTTTCTCTTATAAATATTGGATTTTAATTTTTGTTCTAATTTTTTTAGTCTCATTTCTCTTAATTTCTGTTTATGCAAGGTTTTTGTTGAAATATTCTTCTTTATATTCATATTTTTATTAGGCAAATAAGATGCAAAAAGTTAAAATGAAAACAAGAAAGGAATAGCATGAATGAAGATAATTTAAATATGGAAATAAGGAAATTCCTAAAAAAAGTTGGCATTACATCACAGCGCATAATAGAAAATCATATATATGAAGCAGATAAAAAAGGCACTATCAAAGCTGGAGATGAAATAGAATTAAACATGACACTATCAATTAAGAATTTTCAATCTAGTAATAGAATTGATGGAAAAATAACAATTGAATAATTAACTAATTGACTGATTATTATTTTGATTTAGTTGATTGTCAAAATTATAGATATAAAATAACTTTTTTTATCTTTCAATATTAACAGCAATCATCTTCTACGGAAGGAATAGATTTTAAACTTAATCTGATAATTTTTATACCTCCAAGACACACAATAGTTGCTATAAAGCTCCCAATTATAATATCGGGCCAAAATGATCTTGTAAATATCACCAGTAAACCGGCAAGGATAATTCCAACTGATGCAATTGCATCATTCCTACAGCATATGAAGGCGCTCATGAAGTTTATATCTTTATGTTGGTGTTTATACATCATTAATGCAACACTAGTGTTACCTATTAATGATATCACTCCAACAAAGGAAATAATACCCCCGGTCAGTTGTGACATTCCTATTATGCCTAGATATACGTAATAGAATGCCCACAAACCAAATGCTATCATTATTATTCCCTTTAACAATGCTAGTCTATTTTTCACAACAGTGGTTGATGATAATACGAGAATGCTTGATCCAAGAATAAAAACATCTCCTGCATTGTTAGCGGCATCACTTAACAATGAAGCAGAATTCATCATTAAACCGTACGCTAGATCCGCGGTTATCATTATTAGATTTATAATAAAGGCAATAATTAAAGCATTACGTCCAACTGAATCTGTTTGTATACTCATCCTAATAATATATCTAAACTTAACATTGTTAAAAGACCAATTGTAAATCCACCCGTAGCCCAGTTTTCATGCCCTCGTCTATGTGTTTCAGGAATAATCTCATGGGAAATTACAAAAAGCATGGCACCTGCTGCAAAACCCAAAGCTACCGGAAGAATTGGGAGAAATACCGTAACAATTGAAACGCCTATGAAGCCCATTATGGGTTCAAACAAACCTGTTGCACCAGCTATTAAAAATGCATTCATTCTTGAATATCCAATTGTCAGTAAGGCAAATGCTACAGCTAACCCTTCAGGTGCATTTTGTATACCAATGCCAATTGCTAAAGCAACAGCATTACCTAAGTCTCCACCGCCAAAGCCAACCCCTACCGCAAGTCCTTCTGGCATATTGTGAATAGTTATAGCTATGATAAATAGCCATATTTTTAGAATCTTGTCTTTGACTCTACCATCATATTGTTTTTTAATAACAAAATGCTCATGGGGCGAAAATCGCTCAATTGACCATATACCCAAGACTCCAGCTAACAAACCTCCTAACACAGCCAGCACAGAAAGATATTTGTTCAGCCAAAGATCATCAGCATAATCTAATCCTGGTACGATAAGTGAGAAGAATGATGCGCCAAGCATTACGCCAGCTGCAAATCCTAATGTTGTATCTTCAAATTTTGGCGATATTTTTTTAATAAATAAGCTGGGTATTGCACCCACTGTTGTCATCATACCTGCAGCAAAACTCGCTAGAACTCCATATAGTATGATGGTTTGAGAACTCATATTTAGGTATATAGCTAATAATTATAGCCATAGCTATATTTTTTATTAATGCATTAAATAATTATTGTATTATATTAATCACCATGTCTTTTGATAAAGTAAGAAACGCCCATAAAACTGAAAACACTGAGGATTATCTAGAACTAATCGCTTACCTGCTCAGTAAAAAAGGTGAAGCTAGGATAGTCGATATAGCTTCCAAACTAAATATAGCTCAGGCTACAGCTAATAAAACCATCAAGAGATTGCAATTACAGGGATATATCAAAAAAGAGCCTTATAGATCCATTTTCTTAACTTTGAAGGGTCAAAAAATTGCCAGTCATTCAAGAAAAAGACACAATATAGTTTATCAATTTTTAATTAATTTAGGCATAGATAATAAAACAGCTTTGGCTGACTCTGAAGGCATAGAACACCATGTCAGTCATAAAACACTAATAAAAATGGATAAATTTAATAAATCTTCAAAAAAATAAGTTACCCCTTACTAATGGGTTTTAAATTAATACATTAAAAGATTGATTTAATAAGTGTTTTTAAAAAAACTTTCAGTTGTAAAAATTTATGAGGTCGTGATTAATTGAAGGCATTCTACTCCTAACATTCTCAATATCGCGCATATCAATTATCGCATTGATAACCTTGGGTTTGTAAGAACCCTTGATAATTATTTTTCCCCACGGATTAACAATCATTGAATGTCCATATGTTGCTCTTCTCGCATGATGTTTGCCACATTGACCAGTCGCGATAATAAATGACGTATTCTCAATTGCTCTTGAACGTAACAATATTTCCCAATGATCTTTTCCTGTTGGCACAGTAAAGGCTGCTGGCACTAGAATTATTTTTACCCCCTGTTTTACAAGATTTCTATAAAGATTGGGGAATCTAATGTCATAGCAAATAGTAAGGCCTATTTTCCCCCAAGGAGAAGTAACAAAAGTTACCTTGTTCCCTTTGTGAAAAGATTTTGACTCGCGATGAACTTCTTTTCTGTTGATATCAACATCAAACAAATGAATTTTATCATAGTAGGCTAGTATTTTTCCTAGATGATTAATAAAAAAAGAACGATTAAAAAGCTTAGATGAATTGTTTCTTTTTAACAATAGGGATCCAACACTGACATATTTATTATATTTTTTAGCAAATTGAATACACTCTTTTAGAACAGGGCAGTCTTTTTGCAATGTTGCGTGTTTAAAAAGATGTGATTTATTCGCTGTCATTATATTTGCGCATTCAGGCAAACAAACGATGTCTGGATTAAACTTATAAGCTTTGATTAATGATTTTTTTATTAGGCTGGCATTTAGTATTGGTGTTTCCCTGCCTTCAATTTGCAATAAAGAAATTCTGATTTTTTTATTACTCATTACTTTTGAAAAATAATTAAAAAATTATTTCCCTTTCCACTTTGGCTTGCTTTTCTTTACAAAAGAAGTGGCGCCTTCAACAAGATCTTTGCTGCGATAAACTTTATTAACAGTCTTTAATGATCGAAGAGTTTTAAATGAGGGCTGTTCTTTTACATTTTCCGTTTCACGTAATACTTCTTTGATTGAGGAATAAATTAAATTTGGTCCTTTTGCGATTTTATTCGCAATTTCTCTAGCTCTATTTAATAAATTTTTTCTTGGAACTATTTCATTTATTAAGCCCCAATGTTTTGCTTCTTTTACATCCATCCACCTGCCTGTCATAAGAAATTCAACGGCTATATGATAGGGAATGCGTCTGCGAAGTTTTATAGTAGCCGCATCTGCAATAACTCCGACATTTATTTCAGGAAGTGCAAAAGTAGCATGTTCAGCAGCTATAATGATGTCAGTTGAAATCATAATCTCAAGCCCTCCTCCACAAGCTATGCCATTAATAGCTCCTATGATTGGTTTATTCATATTGGGTAGTTCTTGAAGTCCTCCAAAACCACCGACGCCATAATCTGCATCTGCTGCCTCGCCTTTACTGACAGCTTTTAGATCCCATCCTGCAGAAAAAAATTTTTCTCCAGCTCCGGTTATTATTGCGACACGAAGATCTGGATTGTCTCTAAAATCAGCAAAAACATCTCCTAAAATGATGCTTGTTTTGCTATCTATTGCGTTAGCCTTCGGTCTGTCTATTGTTACTTCTAAGATTGGGCCTTCTTTTTTTACTTTGATTGGATCACTCATATTATTTTATATCTTCTAAATAATGTATCAAGGCATCTGCAGCAATGACTCCTTTTCCTTTAGGCCTAACTATTAAAGGATTAATATCAGCTTCAATTAAACGTAAAGCATTTTTTTCAGCAAATTTCCCGATTTTCATAATTGCTTGAACAACAGCTTCAACATCCCCTTCGGGCTTGCCTCTTAAACCCTTCAATAATTTGCTGATTTTCAAGTCATTAATGGCTTTTAAAACAATTGACTTCTTTAAAGGAAGTAAGAGAGTAACGCTGTCATTCATTAATTCTGTGTAAATTCCTCCAGCACCAACAATGATTACAGGCCCAAACTGATCATCAATTTTAATTCCTATTATCATTTCAATCACTTGGTCTTGAATCATTTTTTCAATAAGAATTTCATTTCCTAATTTGGATAGTTGTTTAAGACTTTTTTTAATTTCAGTTTCTGAATTAATATTTGTGAACACGCCATTAATTTCAGTTTTATGGAGAATTTGATTTGAATTTATTTTCATAACTAAAGGGAAGCCAATTTTTTTGGAGTCTGCAACAGCCTGTTTAAGATTAGATAAAATAGATTTAGGAACATCTATTCCATAACTTCTTAATATTTTTTTTGATTGATGTTCAGAGTACGTTTTTTTTAATGATCGTATCTTATTGTTTGATTTGAAAACTTTTAATAAATTAAATTTAGACCAAGCTTGTCCTGTTAAAATTGAACAGTGAATAGCATATAAAGATTCTTTTAATCCTTGTAATGGAACAATACCGGATTTTAAACATTTATCACGGATATGCTTAGGCAGTGTTTCAGGAAGGGAAGCAATAATAGCAGCACGCTTCTTTTTCAATTTGGCAGATAAAATATATTCATCTACTATATCTTCCCATTCAGTAATGTCACAATCCTCTACATTAGGAAAATCAAGCATAAGTCCTATCAAATCAAAATTCGCTTTAAACATTAAGTCAAAAGTTTTTCTCAGTGATTTTGGGTCGTTCCAATTGTATGTTTGTAAATCAAAAGGATTAGAAATTATAACTCCCTTGTGGTTAACTTTTTCTAAATTTTTCACTATTTTTTTGGGTATAGGAGAATAATTTATTGCTAGACCTTCGGACTTGTCGCCAGCCATTGCCATGTCACCACCCGAAGGCCCCATGATTGCAATTTTATTTCCTTTTAATACTCCAATAGTATGGAATAATTTTAACGTTTCACATAATTCAGCTAGAGTATTGCATCGTGTAGCACCTAATTGTTTGAATATGGCATCATAGATGTCTTCTTTTCCACTCAATGAACCAGTGTGACTCATTATTGTTTCGGAAGCTATTTTTGAACGACCAACTTTTACAATAGCAACAGGGATATTTTTATTCTTTGCTTTTTCTAAAACTTTATAAAATAATTCTATATTGTTAAAACTTTCAGCATAAATTCCAATAGCCGTTACTCTTTTATCATTTAAAACATATTCAATACTATCTTCTATTGATACATATGTTTGATTGCCTACGGATATTATATAACCAATTGAAAGTGATCTTTGATTAAAACTGATTGTATTACCAATAGTTCCACTTTGGCAGATTAAAGCAATACCGTTTTTGGATGGATTGCCAGAAATTTGGTCTGACCATACTGATACTTTATCAAGATAATTTATGAATCCATAACAATTAGGTCCTAGGAAAGGCATTGCTCCTGCGTTTTTTATCAGTTGCTTTGTTTTAAGTAGGCCTTCTTTAGAATTTGTTTCTGAGAATCTTGAAGCTAAACAAACTGCTCCACCCGCTCTTAAAGAAGCGAAATCTTTAATAATATTTACAGTTAAATCTCTTGATACAGCTATATAAACACAATCAGGAACTCCAGGCAGACCTTGAATATTTTTATAATATTTATTATTTTTATTACTCGTTCTATTTGGATTAATATGCCAAATCGGTCCTTTAAATCCTAGTTTACGATTTCCTTGAATAACAAAATCTGTCCAATAGCCTCCTACAACAGCTAAACTTTTTGGACGAAAAAGTTTATTTAAATTCACGAATATTTAAGCTCCAAGAGGTCTTAATAGTGAGCGAGAAATTATATGGCGTTGTATTTCACTGGTACCTTCCCATATTCGCTCTATTCTTGCATCTCGCCATATTCTTTCTAAAGGGATATCGGACATAAGACCCATACCTCCACAAATTTGGATTGCTTCATCAGAAACACGGCCGACCATTTCAGTACAAAATAATTTTGCCATTGCTGCATCTTGAGAAGTCAGAGTTTCTTGATCAATTTTCCAAGCAGATTCCATTAAAATTAAATTTGCAAGTTTGATTTCCATTGCCATATCAGCAAGCTTGAAAGAAACACCTTGGAATTTTCCAATAACTTTACCAAATTGCTTTCTATTTGCAGACCAATCAAGAGCTATATCAAAAGCACGTTGAGCTCTTGCAACAGATGTAGCAGCTACTGTTAATCGAGTTGCTTCAAGCCAAGTGTTCATAAGTTCAAATCCTTTATCTTTTTCTCCTAAGATATTTTTTGCTGGAATTTTACAATCATTAAAATGCAATATGTTGTTCACATAACCACGATGAGATACACAGTCATATCCTTTAGCAACCTCAACGCCAGGAAGATCTAGGTCTACCAAAAAGCATGATAATAAATTCCTTCCTTGTTCATCCTTTCCTGTAGAAGCGAAAAGAACAACAAAATCAGATAGATGGGCATTAGAAATAAAGTGCTTTGTTCCATTAATAATCCAATCACCTTCTTTTTTCACAGCATTTGTTTTCATTCCACGTAAATCAGAACCAGCTTCGGGTTCTGTCATAGCAATGCAATCTTTTCTCTCCCCAGTTGTTGCGGGTTTTAAATACTCCTCTATTAAATCACCTTTGCAAGCCATAAGAATATTTTGAGGACGCCAAGCAATTTCGGCAAGTGCAAGTGAAGTATAGCCTAACTCTTTTTCAACTATTGTAAGATCAAAAACATTTAAACCACCACCACCATGCTCTTTTGGCATATTACAAGAATAAAGACCTACTTCACGACTTTTCTTCTTAATCTCTTCATATAATTCTTTAGGTAAATTATTTGTTTTTTCTAAAAGTTCTTCATATTGCATGAGTTCATTTTTCACAAACGATCTCGTTGTTTGTATTAAAAGATTTTGCTCTTCAGAAAGATCAAAATTCATGAATTTCCCTCTCACACATTTGTTAACTTATTATCATACCACCAAACACAAGGAATGTTGAGGTTCAATATCTTTATTTTTAGAAACCAGTTAAATAAAATATTAGTTTTTAGCCCATTTGATTGAATCTTCCATTCGATCATCCCCCCAAAAGTTTTCATTTTCATATATAAAAGTGGGGCTACCAAATATTTTTTTTTGCCGAGCTAAATCAGTATTTGCCTCATACATATTATCAATAGGTTCAGCATTAGCTTCATTCATAGTTTTTTCATGATTTAAGTTCAATAATTTAAAAATTTCAGAAATATTAGGTTCAACTGCCGGCTCTTTACCCTCTTGAAACCAACGTTTATATGTCAATCTAATATATTCTACACCCCATCCTTCTTTTAAACCTAGTATTGCAATTTTGTTAGCTAAATCAAATTCGGTTAATGGATAAGGAACTGGTACCTTTGCAAAAAAACCATAAAATTTTGCCCTTCGTTCTATATCCCTCCACATATAGTCTACTTTGTTTTTTTTATTTGGAGGAAAAGGAACATTATCCATTTCTTTCATTATTTTTCTTACGCTAAAAGGTTTCCAAGAAAATTTTACTTGATGTTTTTTCTCAACATCTAAAATTCTTGTTACAGAAAGATAAGTATACGTACTTCCTATAGAAAACCAAAATTCAATATTTTTCATCAACTCATCTTACCATCAACCACAAGAAATGTTGAGGGTAAAAAAATTGAAGTTTGTACTAAAATAATTATATACTAATATGTAAATATGAATGAAAGGACCAAAACTATATTAGATTTTTGGTTCCTACAAACTTCTCATAAAGAAAAATTTGGTAATAACAAAACTTTTGATAATAAAATTAGAGATAATTTTTTAGATGACTATCAAAAAGCAATAAAAAATGAATACGATTATTGGCTTGATAATGCTTCTGAATGTCTTGCTTTAATAATTTTACTTGATCAATTTTCTCGTAATTTGTTTAGAAATAATCCTGAAGCATTTGCGATGGATAATAAAGCTCGCCTAGTTGCTAATCATGCAATTGACAAAGGATATTGTGAAAAATTAACTAACGATCAATTAATATTCATATTTTTACCTTTTATGCATAGTGAAGAATTAAAAGATCAGATTTATTGCGATAAATTAATAGATACTTATTTAAAAAACCATAAAAGCTACAAAGAGGCAAAAAAATTTTCAAAATTGCATTATGATATAATTAATGAATTTGGAAGATTTCCTTACCGAAACAAAGTTTTGGGAAGAAAAAATACAACAAAGGAAAAAGAATATCTAAAATCAACTCATCATAATTTTTTTAATATATAATCTTCCTACCTCCAAACACGAGGAATGTTGAATAGATAGTTTTATAAATTATCACAAATCAATATTGTAATGAGTAAGTTTTTTTTTTAAATATTCTCTATCCATTTTACAATCCTTATAACCCTGATTTATTATATCAACATACCATCTTTGTGGTGATTTGAATGAATACTGTCTTTTAATAATATAGAACATAACCTTCACACCGTTAAGTGTAAAAAAATCTTTTGTATATTTAGTTGGAAACCTTTCATAGTAATCAAGTTCCTTCTCATCATTTGCAGAAATTTTCCAAATCCCGCCTGGAACTTTTGAATCTGTTTTTTTTACAATATTTGCTACACCATAATTTCCGTTTATCGCACAAAAAGAAAGTTTATAACCATCCAGAAAAACGTTTTTTATGTATTTAGAATTTTTACATCTTTCTTTCATTCGCTCATGGTTAAGATTGCTTCCGTAGGCGAAATACAACATATCTTATTATCCTACCATCAACCAAGATTAATGTTGAGTGTAAATTGAAAGTAACAAGAATTATAATAAATTTAATATGTTTTCCGGAGGCCTTCCAATCACTGCCTTGCTATTTTTTACAACAATAGGTCTCTGCAACAATTTAGGAAATTTTATTAAAAACTCTATTAATTCATCATCACTTAAGTTTTCATTTTTAAGATTATTTTTTTTATATTCGTCTTCTCCTGTCCTTAGAATATCTCTTATGGATAATCCAAGTTTTGAAAGTAAATTATTAATTTCAGCTTTAGACAGCTTGTTTAAAAGATATAAAATAATTATCGGCTCAATATTTTTGCTTTTAATAATTTCTAGAGCTTTTCTTGATTTGCTGCATTTAGGGTTATGATAAATTGTTATCTTATTATTCATTAATAAAAAATTGATTATATTTCAAATCTTACCCTACCACCAACCACAAGGAATGTTGAGTGCTAACATAGTCTGTGGTATTAGAAATCCAGTGCCGCAGTGGCTCAGTGGTAGAGCACGTCATTGGTAATGACGGGGTCGGTGGTTCAATTCCACCCTGCGGCACCATTTATAATTTATTTATTTGGAATATTGGTAGCCCCAGTCTCGGAGCGAATAATTTTACCATCCTTTATAATATATACTATCAAAACAGCCTGTCTTGAACCATCTTTGAAGGTAACAAAGCTATGAACAACCCCTATTTCATCGTTTTCATAAATGATGCGTTGATTTTCTGTCCTGGGAGCATCATCACTCATAAACCATTTACCCAATTCCTCTCTAGTAATATGCTTGCCTGTCGAGTGTTGTAACCAATAATAGTCTTCACTAAGGACTTCATTGTATTTTTCCAAATCTTTATTTTCCTGAGCATCATAAAGTTTTTGTATCAGTGACATCTCTATTCTCCTTTATTCTTTTGCATAATCTCCTGCGGTACTGGCATCAAATTCAACCATCACACAAGGTTCATCGCCAACTGCTTGAGCTTGATGGCCTGGTTTGCACTCATAAACATCACCTGCAGTAAGTGTTTCTTCGCTTCCATCTTCATGTTGGACTGAGAGCGTACCTGACTGGACAACACCTAAATGATGAGCTTGACAGCTATCAGTTCCAACTACAGGCGCAACGCAATCTTTCCAAACCCATCCTGGTTGCACAGTTAAACGTGCTACTTTGGCATTTCCAGCTGTGAGCGTTTCAACTCTTGTTTTATCGGGTGTTCTAACATCATCCGAAGATGAAAAATCCAGTTTATAAACTCCTTTGCTCATAATAAATATCCCTTCTATAATTTAATCAGTTATTTTGTTAGTATCTTCAAATACAGATGATATGTTGTCAAATACATATGGAATATTTCATGTGTATTAAATATACGTTTTATTTTTATGGCATTATTAAGCGTTAATATCAATAAATTTGCACTTTTGCGCAATGCGCGAGGGACTAACCATCCTGATGTTGTTAATATGGCAAAGAATTGTATAGATTTTGGAGCGCAAGGCATAACCGCCCATCCAAGACCTGATGAAAGACACGCGAAATTTTCTGATCTTCAACCAATCTCTGACCTGATAAGCAAGCATTCAAATATTGAATTTAATATTGAAGGATATCCTTCAAAAAAATTTATTGATGAAGTTATAAAAGTGAAACCCGATCAAGCCACCCTCGTCCCTGATCCTCCCGATGCTCTTACATCTTCTTTTGGATGGGATTGTAAAGAATTTAAGTCTTTATTATCTGATGTGGTTAAAGATTTTCAAAGAAATAATGTCCGCACTTCTTTATTCATTAACCCGTCTGTAAAAACACTTGAAAATCTAGCTGATATATTGCCAGACAGAGTAGAATTATATACCTTTGATTTTGCAAAAGATTACACAAAAAATGCCAATGAAGCCATCAGACCATATGTTGAAGTAGCGCGCTTTCTGCTTGATAATATTTCTTCCATATCTCTTAATGCTGGTCATGATTTAAACTTAGATAATTTAGATTATCTTCTAAAAACAATACCTATGATTAAAGAGGTCTCAATTGGCCATGCCCTTGTATGTGACGCATTCGAATACGGATTAAAGAACACAATCCAAAAATATTTAGCAATCACGAAACGTTAATTAAATGACTTTTTTTATTTGGTCCCAATTAGCTCTGGTGTGCTTGCTAGGCGCAATGTCTCCAGGTCCTAGTCTTGCTCTTATCATTAGAAACAGTATAAATTTTAGTCGTCTAGCCGGCATATTTACTTCACTGGGTCATGGTATGGGCATTGGAATATATGCGACATTTGCTGTAATTGGTTTAGGTTTTATTATTCAAAAAAGTGAAGCAATTTTTTTTATCATTCAAGTGTGTGGTTCGTTATTCTTAATGCTATTAGGTCTTCTGTTTGTTTTTACTAAAAAAAATGCAAGTGAATCAAGTAGCTATCAAATACATTCCAATTCTTTTGCTCAAGGATTTGCAATTGCTATCATTAATCCCAAAATTTTGATTTTTTTCATAGCGATTTATTCCCAATTCATTAATGCTGATGCAGAACTAATTGAAAAAACCATTCTTGTATCTACTTCAGCAATAATAGATGCAATTTGGTACATCTTTGTCTCCGTGCTGGTGACGGGATATGGACTTAAGGAATTTCTTTTTAACAATAGACATGTCATTCAAAAAATAATAGGCGCACTTCTCATATTTATTGCTTTGAGCCTTTTATATAATTTAACCAATAATTAATAATTTAGCAAAACACTATGAGTTTAGTGTTTACTTGGATGCGATTTCCATTTTAATAATCTTATCAGGATCTTCAGGTGGCTCTCCTAATTTTATATTATCAACAAACTCCATACCTTCAATTACATAGCCCCAGACTGTATATTGACCATCTAGAAAAGAAGCATCTTTAAAACATATAAAGAATTGACTGTTTGCACTATTTGGATTTTGCGATCTGGCCATAGATACAGCGCCTCTTCCATGATTTGCATCAGTAAATTCAGCTTCAATATCGGGCAAAGATGAACCTCCGGTTCCCGCGCGACTAAGATTGAATGAATCCTTTGATGAATTGCCGAATTCTACGTCCCCAGTCTGAGCCATGAAACCTTCGATGACGCGATGAAAAACCACTCCATCATATTGCCCTTCACTTACCAATTTTTTTATTTGAGCCACATGCTTAGGAGCCAAATCAGGTCTTGTTTCAATAACAACTGTCCCGTCTTTTAAAACCAAGCTAATTAAATCTCTAGTATCTTCTGCCATAATCCCTCTCGATGTAAAAAAATTTGCTAAGATTAGGCATAGAAAAAAAAATATTTTTATTTTTGTCATATTTCGTCCCTTTACCTAAGCTGAAAATGTTTTATATAGTGCTTAATGCACATTTTTGAAAAAAATATCAAGGATCTTGATTTGCTTATTCCCGATTTGGCAATGCCTATAGCAAATTATGTGCCTTATAAGATATTTGATAAAATTTTATATGTTTCTGGACAGGCGCCTTCAAAAGAAGGCTCTCTTATTTACAAAGGTAAGGTTGGAGAAGATATTACTGAGAAAGATGGCATTAAAGCCGCTGAACTTTGTTGCGTCAATATAATCGCTGCTCTTAAAAGTGCTATTAATGGAGATTGGGAACAATTAGATGGATTTATAAAACTTGGCGGTTTCGTTAACTGTAATGCAAGTTTCACTAATCACCCACAAATCATCAATGGGGCTTCAGATCTCCTTGTAAAAATTTTTGGCGAACAAGGAAAACATACTCGATTTGCAGTGGGCTCAGATTCACTTCCCCTGAATATATCCGTTGAAATTGACGCAATTATAAAAATTCGTTAATTCAATTTTTTCGAACATAAGAATTATTTGTAATTGAGCATATTGTAATAAATATGCTAAAGTTCTTTTTTTCATGAAAATTACATTAAATTTACTAACCATAATATTTTTTGTATCGGTTAGCCTTAGTTCAAATCCTGTTTCAGCAAAAAGAGCCGCCATTATCATTGATTATGATACTCAAGAAGTGCTTTTCGAGGTTAATGCCGACACATTAAATTACCCGGCCTCGTTGGCTAAAATCATGACACTTTACATAGTATTTGATTATTTAGACAAAAATAAACTTTCGTGGGATGCTAAAATGAAAGTATCCGAAACCGCCGCTTCCCGCTCACCCAGCAAACTATATTTAGAAAAAGATTCTTCAATTAATGTCAGAGACGCTGTGATGGCTTTAATTGTGAAATCAGCAAACGATGTTGCTACTGTAATTGCCGAACATATAGCTGGGACGGAAAGAGATTTTGCCAAACTCATGACAAAGTATGCAAAACAAATTGGCATGGATAAAACAACATTTAAAAATGCTTCAGGCTTGCCCAACCGAGCGCAATTAACAACAGCCAGAGACATGGCTACACTATCATATTTTCTAATTAGGAATTTTCCTGAGGAATATAAACTTTTCAATAAAAAAAGATTTGTTTGGAAAGATAAAACATACAAGAATCATAATAAATTAATGAAATCATATGAGGGCGCAGATGGTATTAAAACTGGATATATCAAAGCTTCAGGTTTTCAATTAGCTTTTTCTGCAGTACGGGAAGAAAAAAGGTTAATAGGGATTTACTTTGGCGGCGATACAGGAAAACAACGTGACAAGTCACTTGCTTTCTTAATGGATAAGGAATTTGGCGAATTAAATATAAATACAAAAAAAATTGAAAAGACTTTGCCCAGCTCTGGAAATTATAAGATAGTTGTAGGTACGTTTAAGTATAAGAAAAACGCAGAAAAACATTTAAAATTAATTCAACACAAATATCCTAAAACAACATCCAATAAAAACGCTCATATCGCGCTAATTAAGTCCAATGGAAGACAACTGTATGAATCCCGCTTTCAGTTTTTTACAAAAAAAGATGCTAAATCGGCTTGTGCCCGTTTAAAAAAATATAAACGAGATTGCTTCATTAGAGGTTAAATTTAAATTCAACTCCGCTAAGTTTTAATTGATTTTCAATCAGTTTTATAAGATCAGGTAGATCATCTTTGTTTAATGATTCAGCTCTGCATGTTAACTGATTCTGCGTGTTACTTGCCCGAATAAGAAACCAGCCCTTATCATTTTCAACTCGAATTCCATCAATATCGATTATTTTACCTTTTATGTCTTTTAAACGATTTTTTATTTCATTAATGATTTCAAATTTTCTTATTTCCTCAACATTAACGCGAGTTTCAGGAGTAGCTGTTGTTTTTGGATATAATCCCATCAGTTCATTTAAAGATATTTCTTCATTTGATAAAATTCTCAATAATCGCAAACCAACATACATTGCATCATCATAGCCGAAAAAATCATCACCGTAACAAATATGACCGCTCATCTCCCCTGAAAGTGGTGATTTTACTTCTTTCATTTTTTCTTTAATGGGTGAATGTCCTGTTTTAAACATTATAGGTTCACAGTTGAATTTTTTTACTTCATCAAAAAAAACTTTGCTGCTTTTAACATCCATAATGATTTTGGGATTTTCATACAAATTAGAAATTTCTTTAACTAATAATAGCATATATTGGTCTGCCCAAATTATATTACCTTTATTATCTACTACTCCTAATCGATCGCCATCTCCATCAAAACCAAGACCGATATCACAAGAATTAGATATAACAGTTTTAATAAGCTGTTCCATATTTTTGGGAACTGTGGGATCAGGATGGTGATTTGGAAATGTTCCATCTACCTCTTTATTGATAACGATATGTTCAGCTCTGCTTAATTGATTCGTAAATGAATCTATAACTGTGCCCATAGATCCGTTCGCGATATCCCAAGCTATTTTCATTCTTTTATTAAATTTAATATTTTTCAAATTGTTTTTTACGTATTCTTTTCTAATATCAAAATTATTTAATTTGCCCTGCCCTGTTAAGATATTTTTTAAAGTAGTTAGTGATTGAAGGTTTTGAATTTCATCAGCAAAAAAAGAATGCTTATTTAAAACCATTTTAAAGCCATTGTATTCAGGTGGATTATGTGAACCAGTTACCATAACAGCAGCATCAGTTTTAAGATGATAATGGGCAAAATATGCCATTGGTGTTGGGCACAGACCAATAGAAAAAACATTTGCGCCACTTTCAAGTAACCCAGCGCATAAAGCATCATACAGAGATGGCGATGTCAATCTTCCATCATATCCAATGGCGATCTTTTTTTCAGAAAATTTAGAACATACGATATGGCCGAAAGTTCTGCCTATAGAATAAGCTGTATTAGCTGTGAGATCTTTATTTACGATGCCCCGGATGTCATACTCCCTTAAAACATCAGGATTGAACCGTTCTAAAATAAAATTATTTTCCAACTCCATGATATTCTATGCCCATATCTTTTACTTCAGTTTCATTATAAATATTGCGGAGATCAAAAATTACAGGATCTTTCATTAACTCTTTTATTTTTTTTAAATCCAATGCTCTGAATTCATTCCATTCAGTGGCAATTATAAGGACTCTTGATCCTTTGCATACATCGTAGGCCGACTTACAATAATCAATATCAGGCAAAATTTCTTTAGCATTGGTCATAGCGTGAGGATCAAAGCACTTAATATTTCCTCCTGATTTATTAAGTTCATTGGCAATGATGATCGAGGTTGAATCGCGAATATCATCAGTATTGGGTTTAAAGCTCAAGCCTAAAATGCCAATTGAAATGCCGTCGAGTTTATTATTAAATCTATTTTTAATTTTTGAAGCAATTCTTCTTGGTCTTGATTCATTTGAAGCATTAACGGCATTGATAATTGAAAATTCAATATTATGTTTTTTAGCAGTTGCACTAAAAGCTTTAACATCTTTTGGAAAACAGGACCCGCCAAAGCCCGGTCCGGCATGTAAAAACTTCTCTCCGATCCGCTTATCAAGTCCCATTGCCTTAGAAACATCTTGAACATCAGCGCCAACTGTTTCACAAAGATCAGCGACTTCATTTATAAAAGAAATCTTGGTAGCTAAAAAACTATTGGATGCATACTTAATAACTTCAGCGCTCTCTATAGTTGTTGATAAAATTGATGTTTTTTGCAAGTATAAAGGTCGATAAATTTGTCTCATAATATCTTCAGATTTTTTATTTTCAGTGCCAATCACCACTCTGTCAGGATGCATGAAATCATTAATTGCAGAACCTTCCCGCAAAAACTCAGGATTAGAAACTACATCAAATTTATCGCTAGAAGATTTTTGAGATATGATTTCTTTAATTTTTCTTGTTGTTCCCACAGGAACAGTTGATTTAGTAACCACAACACAATAGTTAACAATATTTTCAGAAATTTTTTCTGCTACTGCATAAACGTCATTCAGATCTGCTTCATTTTCTAATCTTTTTGTTGGGGTGCCAACCGTAATAAATACGACACTAGCTTCCTTTAAAGATTCACTTAAATTATTTGATAAAGAGAAACGTTTTGTTGAGTTGAGATGCTTGACAAGCAAGTCATCCAAGCCTGGCTCGAAAAACGGACAAACACCTTTGGCAATGCTATTTATTCTAGATTGATCCTTGTCGACACATAAAGTTTCAAATCCAAATTCTGCAAAACATAGACCTGAAACAAGACCTACGTATCCAGTTCCAACCATTGCTATTTTCATAACTTCGCCTTATACAATCATTGATAAAAAAAGCGAAGAAAGATTATAAAATGAAAAAAAAACAAATTTCCTTACAAGTATATTCAGCTAGAAATTTCAAACCATATGAAGATATATTTAAATTTTTATCGGAAGAAGGAATGAAAAATGTGGAATTGTTTGAAGTTGAAGCATTCAATGAAACTAAAGAATTGTTGGATAAATATAACTTAATCTCATTATCTTCTCATATAGGTTTTGACACGCTTAAGAATACTGATTTGATCATTGAAAGCCTGAAAAAATTAAAAATCAAGCATGCCATCATACCTTGCCCAGTTGGAAAACCAGGTGGAAAATTCGAGGCAGTTTTTGATAAAAATGAAGAAGAATGGGATGCTTTTGGAAAAGAGCTATCATCATATGTTCAAGTCTTTGAAGACAATGGGATGACGCTTGGATATCATAATCATGCATTTGAGTTTAATAAACTTCCAAGTGGAAAAATGCCTTTGGAATGTATTTTAGATCACAATGAAAACTTAAAATTTGAAATTGATTTGGGATGGGTTGTTGCAGGGAAAGCTGATCCAATTTTTTGGACAAAAAAATATTCATCAAAAATTATTGCTTGTCACATAAAAGATTTTTCTTCACCAGATAAAGATTTAATAGATCATGATTCACAATGTGCAATTGGCGAAGGTTTCATTAATTGGAAAACAGTTCTTGGAGAAATAAAAAACACTTCTTGTGAGATTTTTGCTTTAGAACACGATGATCCGAAAGATTATAAGGAATATGTTTCAAAATCTTTAAATTTTTTAAACAATCTAGAGTTTTAGTTTAAATGAACGTAGGCATTATTGGATGTGGGAATATCGCGCCCGTTTATTTTAATTCTCACAAATTTTACAATAATTTCAAAGTTACAGCTTGCGCTGACATTGTTCATGAAGTTGCAAAAAAATCTGCAAAAAAGCATAATGTTAAGGCACAAACTGTTGAAGAAATTCTTTTAAATGATGATATCAGTCTAATTATTAATTTAACAGTTCCTTCATCTCATAAAGAAATTATTATGAGATCATTAGAGGCTGGAAAACATTGTTATTCTGAAAAACCATTGGCGATAAATTTTAAGGATGGATTGGCAATTAATAATCTCGCAAAAGAAAAAAAATTAATTGTTGGTTGTGCGCCTGATACTTTTTTAGGAGGTGCTGGGCAAAAAGCTAGGGAAATAATTGATAGCAGTGAAATAGGCAACATAGTTCTTGGAACATTTAACTTAATGTCACACGGAATGGAACATTGGCATCCTAATCCGGATTTCTTTTTTAAACCTGGGGCAGGTCCAGTTTTTGATGTTGGTGTATACTACATTACTCAACTGGTTAACTTGCTTGGATCCGTAGAGAGAATAATTAGTGTTAGTGGTACTGCCACTGAAGAAAGAATTATTACTAGCAAACCTAATTACGGAAAGAAAATTAAAGTAGAGACACCAACTACATTAATGGGTGTTATGGAATTTACAAATAAATCAAAAGTTCAATTATTCGCCTCTTGGGATGTCTGGAAACATAAGCATAGTACAATAGAATTATATGGGCTAAATGGATCTATTGTTCTGCCTGATCCAAATTATTTTGGTGGCGAGTTACTATTATCTAATAAAGATTCTGACTGGCAGAAAATAAACACTGACTCAATGTTACTTGGCACCCCTAATAGTGAAGATAATAACGCCATGGTAGCAAACTACAGAGGCATTGGTCTGTCTGATATGATCGATAGTATTAAGAAAAACATTCAACCTCGTTGTTCCATTGATCTTGCTCTGCATGTTCTTGAGATAATGGAAGGAATTTTAATCTCTAGTATAAATGAGTCAATATACAAAATCACAACTCATTGTGATAGGCCAGAATCTTTAAATGAAGAGGAAATTAGATCTTTAAAAGTTTAAAATTAATATTCACGATATTTATAAAATTTTTACTGTATGAACAGAATCTCTTTCAGTTATTTTAGGTTCTCCTAAAAACTCTATGAGAGTGCTCTTATCTTTTTCAGTGTCAAATAATATTTCAATCGCTTTTTCTCCTAAATCCTTTAATGGATTATCTACGGTTGTAATTGATGGCGAAGACAGATGCTCTAAAATTGGTCCACCGTATGAGATAACCGAAATATCCTTTCCTATTTCTTTATTTAATTCCTTACAGGCATTTATGGCTCCTACGGCTGTAAATTCCGTTGAAGAGATTATACTTGTAATTTCAGGATTTTTTATAATTGTGTTTATTATTATATCTTTGGCCTGTTTAGGATTCTCTGACCGTAAGGTTTTATAATATTTTTTTTTAAATTTAAGATTATTTTTTTTTAAACCTTTTAAAAATCCAATTTTTCTCTGATGTGCAAAGTTATATTCTTCAGAAATATTTATAAAAGCTATATTCCTATGGTTTTTATTAACTAAATAATCAACCATCATTTCTATACTTGCCTCATTATCAAGATCAACCCATGAATAATTATTAAAATTCTTAGAACGACCCCAGGAAACAAAATGTACTTTATTTTTCTTTAAAAAATTAATTCTATTATCGTATTTTTTTGTATTATGAATGATAAGTTTATTAATTTTCTGAACATTAACTAATTTTTCATAAGCTTCTTTTTCTTCCTTTTCATTTTTTGCAAACATCATTGTAAATTGAATATTCTCAGAATGAAGCTTATCTGACAAGCCTGCAATAAATTCGAAGAATGATGATTGATTCAGTATTGATGAATTTAAACCATAAATAGGTAAAACAAATCCCACTGAGTTTGATTTGCCAGATGCCAGTCTACTTGCATGGGGATTTGGTGAATAATTGTATTTTTTGGCTAAATTTAGAACTCTGATTTTTGTTTTTTCACTAACATCGGAATAGTTTCCTAAAGCTCTCGACACAGTTGTGATGGATAAGTTAAGTTTTTTTGCTAACTTTTTAATATTCATATTCATAAAAATACAAGATTTACACAATAGATTAACCTTATGCTATTGACAACCAAAACGTTTTGGTAAAAAATAAGTTATCTAATTATAATTGGAGGCAAAATGAGTAAAACGACAAAATTAGCTTTGGCGTTTTTAGTTAGTGTTTTATTTTTTAATGCTAATGTTAATGCTGAGGCATATAGCGGTCCGGATCTAAGTGGACAAAAGGTAACCATTTCTGGTCCTTGGTTGGCACCTGAAGATGGATACATAAGAGAAATAGCTGCAATTTTTGAAAAAGCTACTGGGGCTACAGTTGAATATGGTGGTTCAGATAGTTTTGAACAACAAATTGTTATTGATATAAAAGCTGGTAGCCCTCCAGACTTAGCAATATTCCCACAACCAGGTTTAGCAGCTAATATGGCAGCAATTGGTGGATTAGTGCCACTAAGCGATGATGTGAAAAATGAGGTTTTGAACAATTATGCAGCTGGTCAATCTTGGGTTGATCTTGCAACATATCCTGATCAAAACGGAAATGATCAATTTTATGCTATTTTCTATAAAGTTAATGTTAAAAGTTTAGTTTGGTATTCTCCAGACAACTTTGAAGATAATGGATATGAAGTTCCAACTACAATGGAAGACTTGATTGCTTTAACTGAACAAATGGCTTCGGAAGGAAATACTCCGTGGTGCATAGGTTTAGGTTCAGGTGATGCAACAGGCTGGCCTGCAACTGACTGGATGGAAGATATAATGTTAAGAACGCATGACCCTTCTGTTTACGATATGTGGGTATCAAATGAAATGCCATTTAATGATCCTAAAGTACTAGAAGCTATGGACTTTTTTGGTTCTTTTGCGTTAAATGATAAATACGTTAATGGCGGATCTAAAGCTGTAGCTACAACTGATTTCAGAGATTCACCAAATGGTTTATTTTCATCTCCTGCAGAATGCATGATGCATCGTCAAGCAAGTTTTATTCCTGCTTTTTTTCCAGAAGGACTGGAAGCTGGCGTAGATTATGACTTCTTCTATTTCCCAGCTTATTCAACAAAGGATCTAGGAAAACCTGTACTTGGAGGCGGAACATTATTTGCTGCAACTAATGATAACCAAGCAACTATGGAGTTTGTGAAATTTTTACTTCATTCAGAACCTAATGAACATTGGATGGCAAAAGGTGGTTTCTTAACTCCACATAAAGGTGCTGATTTGAGTAAATATTCTAGTGATACCTTTAGAAAACTTGGTGAAATTCTTACTGGAGCAACAACCTTCAGATTTGATGGTTCGGATTTAATGCCCGGCGCAATTGGTGCTGGTAGTTTCTGGACTGGTATGGTTGACTATACTAATGGAAAATCTGCAAAAGATGTTGCTGATGCTATCCAAGCAAGTTGGGATGCCATAAAATAATAACTCCTTTGAAATTCATAATTCCTCCTAGAATAGGCGAGCAATTAAACTTGCTCGCCTGTTTTTTTTGTATAATAAATTTCTTGTGACTATTTTTTCTCTAGTTTTATATGTTTTAGCGGGAATTCTGGTTTGTATTTTATACTACCATATATCTAATTTTTTATTAGATTTTTTCGCAAAAAAAGATTCCAAAGACTCATCAATAAGGGCTGTTATTTTTATTGCTCCCGCATTTATTGTTTTAGTAATATTCATTTTATATCCAGTATTTGAAACGATAAGATTAAGTTTTTTTGATAAATTTGATAGAGAATTTGTTGGTATAAATAATTATATCTGGGCAGTTAATGATCCGGAGTTTAGAAGGTGTATTTTAAATAATCTTGGCTGGCTTTTAATTGTTCCAACCTTGAGTACTTTTTTTGGACTAGTTATTGCAAATCTAGCTGACAGAATTTGGTGGGGGACCATTGCAAAATCTATTATTTTTATGCCAATGGCCATATCATTCGTTGGAGCTGGAGTTATTTGGAAGTTTGTTTACGATTACAGAGGACCGGGTGATCAACAAATTGGTTTTTTAAATGCCATCATAGTATCTTTTGGGTTGGATCCTCAGGCCTGGATAACTATTCCTATTTGGAATAATTTGTTTTTAATGGCAATTATGATCTGGATACAAACTGGATTAGCTATGATAATATTTAGTGCTGCTTTAAGAGGTGTGCCGAAAGAAATGTTAGAAGCAGCCCGAATAGATGGTGCTGGTGAATTAAAAATTTTTACTTCTATAATAATTCCTTACCTTCAACAGACCATATTAGTAATTTGGACAATAATAACCATAGTAGTTTTGAAAATCTTTGACATCATTGTAGCGATGACAAATGGTCAGTGGCAAACAGAAGTTTTGGCAAATCTTATGTTTGATTGGATGTTTAGAGGTGGTGGTGACTCAGGGAGAGGCAGTGTATTCGCAATAGTTATAATGGTTGCGGTTATACCTATTATGGTTTTGAACATATACAGACACAAACAGGAACAAAAAATATAATGAGGAAAAACCTTCTTTCATCCATAATTGCTCAGTTAATTCTTCTTGTATTTGTAATAATTTGGATAATTCCTACATTTGGACTGTTTGTAAGTTCATTTAGGGATAAAGATTTATTGGCTGTAAGTGGATGGTGGACCTCATTAACAACTACTCAAGTTAATGAGATACATAGAACTCTAAACAAAGACGCACAAATTCAAGAAAACAATATTTACATGATAAAAGCAAATATATTTGATATTGATAAAGGAAAAAAAATTACTAGTTTCGGAATTACATCAAAAAACATCAATCAATTCTTAATTGAAGAAAAGGCAACTTTAAAAGATGGGAGTGAATTAACTGTCTCTGAAAATGGCGAATATATATGGAAATCCCAAATTCCTTTTAAAAATAAGAAGGGAAAAAGAATTTTTATAACTGCATCTAGTCCTCCTAATTTTACTTTGGAGAATTATAAGGAAGTTCTATTTAAAGAAGGAGTTGGTCAAGCTTTTTTAAATACTTTGACCGTAGCGATCCCTTCTACAATTATTCCGCTAATAATATGTTCCTTTTTTGCTTATGCTTTATCTTGGATGAGGTTTTTTGGAAGAGATACATTATTAGCAGTAATTATCGCCTCATTAGTAGTTCCATTACAAATGTCTTTAATACCATTATTAAGCATTTATAACGATATAGGGGCATTATTTAACGTAAGTTCAAAATCATATCCAGGTGTATGGATGGCGCACACGGGATTTGGTTTGGCTTCAACCACTTTTCTTTTAAGAAATTTTATCAAATCATTACCGCATGAAATGATAGAAGCTGCAAGAGTAGATGGGGCAACTCATTATGATATATTCACAAAAATAATATTACCTTTGTCCATTCCTGCTTTTGCTTCTATATTTATTTTACAGTTTTTGTGGGTATGGAATGATCTGCTTGTAGGATTAGTTTTTTTAGACCAAGTTCCCAGTGAAATAATTATTACTGCTAAATTAAGAGAGTTACTCGGATCTAGAGGTGAAAATTGGGAGATTTTAACTACAGGAGCTTTTGTTTCAATGACTGTTCCTCTTGCTATATTTTTTTTACTACAAAAATATTTCATCAGGGGGCTAGTAGCTGGTTCTGTAAAAGGGTAAGATGAGTAAATCTTTAATAATTATTCCTGTTCAGGCTGAAAAATTGTTAAATAAAATAATAGATATTGAAAAACAGCATCTAGGATGCTTAATTCAGTTGCTTCTTATTTAATATTCAATTAAGTTCCGATTTCACTTGAAAGATCGCTCAAAGGAGGATGAAGTGGCCGATATAAATATCAATACAGTTAACAAATATTTTGGAGATGTGCATGTCATTAAAGACATATCTCTGGATGTAAAAAGTCAATCTTTTACCGTTTTAGTTGGACCCAGTGGTTGCGGTAAATCAACTATGCTAAGGATGATTGCGGGTTTAGAAGATATCAACTCAGGCACAATATCAATTGATGGACAAGTTGTTAATGATTTGCCTCCAAAAGAACGCAATATTGCAATGGTTTTTCAATCTTATGCTTTATATCCTCATATGACTGTTTTCGATAATATGGCATTTGGTTTAAAGTTGGAAAAACGGTCTAAAGATGAAATAAATGAAAGAGTGCAAGAAGCTGCGAGAATTCTTCAAATTGAAGACTATTTGCAACGCAAACCTAAACAACTTTCTGGAGGACAACGACAACGTGTTGCGATTGGCAGAGCCATTACAAGAAAACCTAAAGTTTTTCTGTTTGATGAGCCTTTATCAAACTTAGATGCTGCACTTCGTGTTCAAATGCGTGTGGAACTTGCAAAATTGCATGATGAGTTAAATGCGACAATGATTTATGTCACTCATGATCAAACAGAAGCAATGACTTTAGCTGATGATATTGTGGTTCTTGATGAGGGAATAGTTTCCCAAAAAGGATCTCCAATGAAACTATATAATACCCCTTCTAACCTTTTTGTAGGTGGATTCATAGGTTCCCCAAAAATGAATTTTATTAAATCAACAATAATTAGTAAAAACAATGATTCCACAGAAGTGAATTTATTCGAATCATCGAAACTAACTGTACCTAAAATTTCAGACATTTCTTCTGAAGGTGATCAAGTTCAAATAGGTATTCGCCCCGAACATCTTCTGGTTAATCAAGAAGGGGATGCGAGCTGGGAAAGCAAAGTTTTTGTTGTTGAAAAACTTGGCTCTGGAACTTTTTTATATTTAGAGAAAGAAGGTGAGCCCTTAGTTGTGGAAGCGGCTGGCGATTCGAATATCAAAGTAGGAGATACTGTTAAAATTGGCTTTAACGCATCTCGATGTCATATATTTGATAATTCTGATCAAGCCTTTCAGTAATAGAATCGGCAATATTTCACGTAAGGTTTAATCAAGATCTACTGCCGATTTCTTACTTATTTATTGTCAATATTAGTTACAAATCGTAATTATTTTAATCGAGCAGAGAGTTTCATATTATTTCCTCCTAAAGAAGTATTCCTCAAACTTCTCTGCTCATTACAATTTTAATTTTTTTCATCACAATAACAAAGTGAGAATATAATGAGAAATTATTAGATTAATTAAAATATTTTTCTAATTTTACTTTTATTTTATTAGGATCTGTAAGATGTACGGTTACAAAATTTAATTTTTTTGCTGCCTCAATATTCTCTTTTTTATCATCCACAAATACGGTCTCCTCAGGAGTTAAATTGAATTTAGAAATTGCTAGTTCATATATTGCTATTTCAGGTTTAATTAATTTAACCTCTCCGGATAAAAGTAAACCATCAAATTTATTTAAAAAAGGATAATCATCCAACATTCCCACAAACGTTTCTTCTGACCAATTAGATAAAACATAGCACAAAAAATTTTTTGATTTTAAATCCAATAATAACTCAACAGAACATTGAAAAGTTGTTTTAATCATATTCCGATGATTGGCATAATACATTTTTATTTCCTTGTCATACTGAGGAAATTTATTAATTAGTTCATATTCCGCATCTTTAATTAGCCTTCCCCTGTCTTGTTGGGCATTCCATTCATCACTGCAAACATTTGTAAGAAAAAAATCCATTTCATCTACGGAAGAAAAAAAACTTTGATAATAATGTTTTGGGTTCCAATCAAAAAAAATGCCGCCCAAATCAAATAGAAATTTCATATTAATTAATATATCTATAAAATAAATTAAGTATAAAGAATATTATCAAAAAGCATTTAACATATTAGAATTGATTGTTAAATATGATAATTATGACAATATTAATGCTATGCAAAAAAATATTATAGATTCAATTCAAAATGATTTTTTTGAGTTGACAAATAAAAAATTATCTAAAAAACAAATAGAGAAAAAAATCCTTCCTATATTTTTTTACATATACAATTCAAAAAGAAAAAAGTTTTTAATTTCAGGGTCTCAAGGAATAGGTAAAACTACTATTCTTGAAATATTAAATAGAAACTTTCATAAATTTTTTGGAAAAAAAATTTTATCGTTGAGTTTAGATGATTTTTACTATGATAAGGCTCTAAGAATAATATTATCAAAAACCATACATCCTCTATTGATGACAAGGGGGGTTCCAGGAACCCACAATACAAAAAAAATATTAAATGTCATAAAAAAATTCAATAAATCTGAATATCCGATAAAAATTCCTATTTTTAACAAATTAAAAGATTTGAGTAGGAAAAAACAGAGAATAGTAAACAAAAAAACCGACATAATTATTCTCGAAGGATGGTGTTGTGGTTCTCCTCCAATAAATAAAAAATATCTACATAAAAATATTAATTATTTAGAAAAGCGATTTGATAAAAAATTAACATGGAGAAATTATTACAATAATAAACTTAAAAATGAATATTCAGAATTGTTTAAAAAATTTGATAAATTAATATATTTTAATGCGCCTAACTTCTCTCACGTTTCTAGTTGGAGACTGAAACAAGAAAAAAATATGAAAATAACTAAAAACTCTAAACAGGGGATGGACAAAAAAGAGATTGCTGAATTTATTCAACATTATGAAAAAGTTACAAAATGGATGATGAAAGTTTTGCCGACAAAAGCTGATTTGACCATTTATATTAATACAAATCAAAATATTAAAAAAATATCCATCGCTTAACCGCCTTCATATACTGACCATACTCATCAGAGAATTTATTCAGTAAAGAGTTCTCTTCTAATTTTATTACATAATTATGCAACCAAATAGCTAGCCCAACAGCTGATAAAAAATACATAACATTTTCAAAAACCAAAAACATACTTAATAAAAACATTACGATTGCAAGATAAATAGGGTTGCGAGTATAAGCAAAAATTCCTGTTTTTATTATCCGATCAGTTGTTGATGCTGGAAGCGGATTTTCATCATAAGATTTAAACATATTGAATCCGGAAATGAAAATAAATGTGCTCGATATTAAACCTAAAACACCCAAAAGCTTGAATGCATAAATAAGAGGGTATTTGGGTACAATGAATTCACCTATTACATAAGAAAAGACTAGCAATCCAACTGCTATCCGCAAAGGATTGCCAATAATATTTGGTCCATTGCTCATAATTTGTTTATTAATAATAACATATCTTCATAATTTTTTACAACAGCGTAAGCGCCCGCATCTAAAAGCTCTTGATCGGAGCGATCCTTGTGCCAATGCTTTCCTGCTATTAAGCCAATAACTTTAACACCTGTTGAAACGCCCGCTTGAATTCCAACCGCGCTGTCTTCAATAATAATTGTCTCTTTTTTATCAAGATTGGCAATATCTATAAGTCTTTGGTAAACATCGGGTTCGGGCTTGGGTTTTCCTACTAAATCAAAAGAACTAATTGAGTCTTCGTTAAAATAACAATCTATTCCTACTATTTTCAAACCTCTTTTGATTCTCTCTTTATTGCTGTTAGATCCAATAAACCTATTATGATTTGTATTTTCCAAAAAATGATTCACGCCAAATACAACTTCTAACTCTTTAGAAAACAAGTCGTTAGCAAGAGACATTACATCATTAAAAAAAGATTGCTTATCAAGAATATTAAAAAGTGATGACAACTCAGATATAACCTGAAATGTTTTTTTTCCAGCAAACTTTGAAAATTCATTTTCCTCAAACGTAATATTTTTTTCAGCTAAATATTTTCTCATAGCTTTTGCCGCTAGAATTTCACTATCCACAAGAACGCCATCAAAATCAAAGATGATATTTTTTATCATTAATGGGGCTCTTATTTATTGAATTTTTCCAATAATCACAGCATTTTTTGAAACTTTTACGAACTTGTAATTTTTTTTTTATAATTTAATAGATTAGTATTAAGGTGTATCCGCTAAAAAAAGAGTTTGATAGTAATTCTACTTATTGTGAACACAATATAGATGTTTCAGGCATTCCGAGTATCTTTATTCATGGTGTCGGGCTTGATAACACAATGTGGTTACCACAGAAGAATTTTTTTCATAATAAAAAAATTATTTTTTATGATTTATTAAATCATGGAAAATCTAAGAAGGAATACCTTGGACTTAATTTTGAAGATTTTATCAAACAACTCAATCAATTACTTGAATATTTTAACATAAAGAAATGCAACTTGATTGGTTTTTCCTTAGGTGCATTAATAGCTCAACATTTTACTTCGCGGCATTATGATAAATTAAATAAACTAATCATAATCGGTAGTGTCTATAAACGAACAGAAGAACAACTTAAGAAAGTAAAAAATCGTTTTAATATGGCTTTGCGAGGTGAAAGCATAACAAAAGACTCGATTAATCGTTGGTTTAATAAAGAATATTTAGAAAATAACCCTGATATATATGATTTCTTTTTTTCTCTTCTGGAAAAAAAGAAAAATAAAGATTTTCTGCCTGCATATAAATTATTCGTTGATGCAGATAATTTGCCATTGAATTTTTCAAATTTTACTATGCCCACGTTAATAATGACAGGTGAAAATGAAATTGGATCTACGCCGTATATGAGTAAAATGTTGCAGAAAGAAATTCAAAACAGTAAACTTTATATTGTTTCAAAAGCAAAACATATGGCAACTTATGAAAAAGCCAGTGATGTTAATTTACAAATATCAGAGTTTCTATATTAAAACTAAAGCAAGTCCCACTAATCCGCCTCTATCCTGTCATTCTACCGTAACAGATTTAGCAAGATTGCGAGGTTGATCAACATCAGTGCCAAGAAGAACAGCTAAGTAATAGGCTATAAGTTGTACTGGCAAAGAATAAAGAATGGCGGAGGTTACAAAATTTGTATTTGGCAAAACAATTGTCTGATCACAGTATTTTTTCGCCTTATCTACGCCCTTAGTGTCACTTATTAAAATAATTTTGCCATTTCGGGCTTTGATTTCTTGAATATTTGATAAAATTTTTAAAAAATTTTCATCATATGGAGCTAGAACTATAACTGGTATATCTTCTTCAATGAGAGCTAAGGGGCCATGTTTTAACTCTCCTGCAGCATAACCCTCACAATGCTTGTAAGTAATTTCTTTTAATTTAAGGGCGCCTTCAAGTGCCAAAGGATACATTGGCCCCCTACCTATATAAAATATGCTTTTTGCATCTCTCAAGCTATGAGCGACTTCTTCAAATTTTTTTGAATTATTTAATATCCTTCTCATTGTTTGATGGATTTTAAACAATGATTGAAAAATAGTGTCCTTAGCATAATCAATATTCTCCATATTATTTTTTTTTATATGTAAAGCTAATAGAGCTAAAACTGCCAACTGTGATGTAAATGCCTTTGTTGAAGCAACACCAATTTCAGGTCCAGCAACTGTAGGCAATATATAATCACTCATTCTTGCAATAGAGCTACTAAGAACGTTCACAATTGATATAGTAAAAATGTTATGCTGCTTAAACTTTTTGAGACATTCCAAAGTATCCATAGTTTCTCCAGATTGAGAAACAACAATACCTATGGAATTATTGACAGGTTTGTCTTTTCGATAACGATATTCTGATCCAATATCAATTGAAGTGGGAATCCCTGTTAATTGTTCAAGCCAATATTTCGCAATCATGCATGAATGATAAGCTGTTCCACAGGCTACCAGAATTAAATTTGATACATTGCTAAAATCGATTTCATTTTCCGGAAAAAAAATCGAGCTGTTTTTTTTGTCAGCAAAATTTAAGATTGTATCTTCAATGCTTATAGGTTGGTGAAAAATTTCTTTTTCCATAAAGTGCTTGAAATCCCCCCTGACTTTAAAATCTTTTTTTGGCACAAATTCATGCATTTCTCTTTTCACTTCATTTCCTTCAATGTCATAAATTGATATTGAAGACTTGTTAATTGTAGCTATATCATTCTCTTCTAAAAATATTATTTCCTTTGTTTCGTCCGGCAAACCCAAAAGATCGGAACTGATGGAATTAAAGGCATCTGACAGGCCTAAAACAAGAGGGCTGCCTTTTCGCGTTGCATATATTGAATCTGATCCCCTAACCAAAAAACCAAGCGAGAATGTTCCTACAATTTTATTACTTAAATCTCGGATAGCTTCGATTGGATTATTATATTTGTTCAATAATTTATTAAATATTTCAGCAATAACTTCTGAATCTGTTTCAGATGTAATGTTTTTACTATTCAATGAATAATGATTTGATAATTCTTCAAAATTTTCAATAATGCCATTGTGAACTAAAGCACAATTATCTTTTATAAAAGGATGACAATTAGTTAACGACGGCTTTCCATGTGTTGCCCATCTGGTGTGCCCAATAACCATATTTCCTTTTATTTTATCTTTAACAATTTCTTTTTCTAAATGTGAAATTTTTCTTATGCTTTTTTTATGAATAAAAGCATCCCCATTCAATGCAGTGATGCCGCACGAGTCATAGCCTCTGTATTCTAAAGAGTTTAATCCTGAAACTATGTCGTTAACACAATTATTACGACTAGCTATTCCTACAATGCCGCACATGATAAAGGGAGATTTATATTATTTTGTATGAATTAACAGTATTATTGAACCTGATTTATTAAAAAAATTTTCTAGTACTTATGATATTAAATTTCCATGTAGATAAACTTTTTTAATGTTTAATGACTTATCTAGAACTATCAAGTTTGAACAAAACCCTTTTCCTATTTTTCCTTTATCATTTTCACAAAGATATTGAGCTGCATTGAAACTTGTCATTGCCACTGATTTTTGCATTGAAAAATTAATTTTAACTAAATTTTTAAATGTATCATGCATATTTATAACGCTGCCTGCTAAAACAGTAGAATTAATTGTAGCTCGTCCATTTTTTTTTGATATTTTAGTACTTGAGAAATCATAGTCTCCATCAGGCATTCCAGTTGCAGATATTGCATCTGTAATGGCATAAAGCCTTGGAATGCATTTGTGAGCAAGATGAATATTTTCTTTATCAACATGATGTAAATCACAAATGATTTCTGCATATTCTGCATGTCTAAGAGCAGCTGTTACCACTCCTGGGTTGCGGTGATCATCCCCTGACATAGCATTATATAAGTGTGTAAAACCTACCTTATTCTTATTCAATATTTTCATACAGCAATTATAGTCAGCTAAAGAATGACCAATTTGAACTCTGATATTATTATCAATTAAATAATCTATACAAGCTTCAGCTCCTTCCAATTCTGGCGCTAGTGTAATTACTTTAATTTTGACTTTTTCCTTAATCTTTTCAAAAAAATCAATATTGGGAAGTTGTGTGAAAGGAGGTTGCGCCCCTAATTTGTTTGGATTAATAAATGGCCCCTCTAAATGAACGCCTAATATATTTGTTTTATTTATGTTGTGAACGATAAAATGATCAATACCTTCAACGGCATTAATAGTATTATCAAAAGAAGCTGTCAGTGTTGTTGGTAATAATGTAGTTGTGCCATGCTTGAGATGATACTTGGATATTTCTTTTATGGAAGAAAGTCCTGCCATAGTGTCAAAGCCGTTTCCACCATGGCAATGAAGATCTATAAAACCTGGTATTATTATATTTTCAAAATCTGATTGCTCATTTTTATAAACAGATTCTATTTTGTCACTAAATTCAATAGTGCCCGTATACGAACTATCATGATTTATAATTTTTCCTGAAATTTTGTTCACAAAGAAATTAAGGACCGCATTTAGCGGTCCTTAAATAAATAGGTTTATTTGTATTCTTCAAGCTCCTCAGCTGCCTCAGCAACTAAATCAGCTGGATCTCCTTCACCAAGAATAGCTCCTTGGATCATAGAGTTCATCACTGTTTGAAAAGCTTTATAATCAACTAATAATGGTTCTGGTCCGCCATCTGCAATAGCATCAATAAACATCATCCAATAATCGTCATTGTATGGTGCTACCTTGCCAATTTGCGAGTACTGCATAATTGGTGTCAATCCCCAACTAGTATCAAGATCATATTGAGCATCGCCTGAAGCTAACTTAGCAACAAGTTTGCTTGCCAAATCTTCATGACCAGTGCCACTGAAGATCCCAACACTGTCTGTAATTAGAAGAGTTCCTTGTTTTCCTTGAGGTCCAGCAGGAATTCTTACCGTTTTTACATTAAGTCCTTCACCGTGCGCACCACGACCCCAAGGACCATTGATGTACATTGCAATTTTTTCATCATTAAACAATTCTGTTAACTGAGAACGCTCCCATGCCAATGGACCTTCTTGAGATACATTAGCTAGTTTTGCATAAAAAGCCAAAGCTTCCACAGTGTTAGAACTATTTAAAGTAATAGTATTGGTATCAGGATCAATTACTTGTCCACCATTGCTATAAAGATAATTCAAGAATTGATGCATAGTATTATCGAAATCTTTTCCGCATAATCCTATACCTGCAATTCCAGTATTGTTTTTAATTGTTTCAGCCATAGAATAAAGTTCATCCCATGTCTTAGGTCCTTCACAAGCAAGACCTGCTTGCTCGAGAATACCACAATTCATAAAAAGTGCCTTAGTTGAAAAAGCGTGAGGATAACCCCAAGTTTTTCCTAGATGGCTAACTGTATCTAAAATTCCAGGTTGATACATTGCTTTTTGTGATTCAGGAATCTCAACAGCAACAATATGGCCGTTCTCTGCTAGACCCTTAAGAGTTCTGGATCCAAGATATGAAAAACTAACTGGATCGCCAGCTATTGCTAAATTGATAACTTTATCTTGACAAGTGCCCCAGGGAACAGCTTCCATCGTAACGGTAACTCCAGGATTATCTGCCATAAACTGGTCAACAACAGCTTGATCAGCTGCTCGAATTTCACCACCACACATAACTCCATGCATTTCTGTACCAGCCATTGACTGAAAAGAGCTGAACAAAGAAACAAAAAAAGCCGTGAGTAGTGAGCCTATAAAAGTAAATCTCATATTACTCCTCCTAAATAATTATTCTACAAACTAATTTATAAGCGGTTTTGTGGCAAGATAGAATTTCAATAAAATCAACAAATAAGTATAAAATGAGCTAATTTTTTACCGCTCCGGCCGTTAATCCCTCCACAATATATTTTTGTAAGAATATAAAAAGTAATAAAACAGGTGTTATGCCTACTAAAGATGCAGCCATCATTTCATTCCATTTAACAGTTTGGTAACCTATGAACTCATACAGGCCAGCTGGTAGCGGCATAAACTCCTTTTTCTGATTAAACGAAATAGCATACAAAAATTGTTGTGCGTAAGCTCCTATAAAAGCATAAATGCCGACAACAACAAGTCCCGGGGTGCTCAAAGGAGCGATTATGTGTCTTAATATTTGTAATCGTGAAGCGCCATCAACAAATGCAGCCTCCTCTAAATCTATTGGAATTTTTTGAAAATAAGACTTAAGCAACCAAATGGAGGTAGGAATCAAAAAAGCCACTCCCGGCACTATCATTGCATAATAAGTATTTAATAAGCCAAAAGATCTTAATACTTTATACAAAGGTATTAGTAACACAGGCCCGCTAAACATATTAACGGCAAGCAATAGATAGAGGGTTCCGTTTTTTGCTGGAAAATCAAAACGTGCGTAGGAATAAGCTGCCGGAATTACAAACAATAAAGTGAGTATTGCGACACATGATGCTAGAAAAAAACTATTAAAAATATATCGACCAAGATAAGGAACGGTATTCCACATTTCACTATAAGCCCAAAAAGACAAATCATCGGAATAAAATTGATAGGGGGATCTAAACAAGTGATCCAGGGGCCTAAGTGAAGCATAGAACATTTCTACAAAAGGCAGAAGAATAAACGTTAAAAAAATTAGAATAAAAAAATATAAGAAAATTTTTTGGAATATATTGTATTTATTCACTGGCAACCTTCCTATTGATTTGAGCAAGGAGTGATAAATAAAAAACTGCAAATAAAGTTAATAAAATGACCACCACTACAGCTCTAGCTGCGCCTCTGCCAAATTTATAATTACCCAAAGCTTGTTTATAGGTATCTATGATAAGGGTCGTTGTGGCCCCTCTTGGACCGCCCTCGGTTAATATCCAGATTATTTCAAAAGAATTAAAAGTCCAAATAGCAGATAATAAAGCCATTGTTATAATTACTGGCGTTATCTGAGGCAGGGTAATGCTATAAAAGCGATCCCATTTTGAAGCACCGTCACAATAGGCAGCTTCATACAAATCCTTTGGAACGCCTTGCATTGCAGCTAAGAAAAAAACAGTGCACATAGGAGTGCCGACCCATACATCAGCTATAATAGTGCTAATAAAAGCACTTTGCTTATAAGCAAGAAAACCGAAAGGACCGTCAAGAATGCCTGTGCGCATTCCAACTCCAGCAATGATTCCAAAATACCCATTATAGAGCCAAAGCCATCCAAGCATCCCAATTGCAATAGGTATAATCCATGGCGGCATCACAAGAACACGAAAAACTGCCCTTCCCTTTAAATGTGAATTAAGTAATGCGGCGCCTATTAAGCCAATAATTAATTTCAACGAAACAGAGAAAAACATCCATACGAACGTTCGAATAATTATTTTATGAAATTTAGTGCTAGAAAGCATTTTGGCAAAGTTTTTGGTTCCTATGTAATCTTCCCCTGCCAAGCTAGAGTTTGTAAACGACAATCTGACTGTTTCAATCAAAGGCCATGCCACAATACACAGTATATAAATAGCCGCTGGTGCGATTAAAGCATAAGCTAAAAAAGTAGGGGAATTATAAGCTTGTAATTTTGTTTTTTTAATCATTTTGTAAATTATAGTTATCTAATTTTTTCCAAGTATCTGTTAAATCAATTATTTGATTTGTTTCTCGAGATTCGTCAATTTTCATTGCTACAAGACCTGCCTCCATACAATTTACCACTCCTACCGGTAAAGGATGGGATGAATTATTAAACAAATAATCATTAATATCTTTTAACATTAATTGATCGGCACCATAATGTCCTTTGGTTCCTTGTTGAAAAGCTGCTCCAAAATTTTCATCAAATATCTTTTTACCAGTATGAGAATTATGAGCTTTTAGATATCCTCTTACAAAATCACCTTCTGCCATCCCCTTCGTGCCAATAAGAGCAAAACGTCTAAATTCATCTGGTACTTTCATATTAGTATGAAAAGCCAAGGTTGCTCCATTCTCATATTCAATTATTGCTACTTGATGATCCACAATATCCGCATCACTGTCAAAAACCTCTTCTTTTGATTCCCATCCTGGTAAATTATATTCCAGGTACACGTCCAAATTTTTCTCACCTTGTAAAATCGGAGATTGATCGGGCACAAAAGCATTTCTCCCACCAAAACTAGCGACTCTGATTGGCCTGCAACCGACAATCATTGAATAAAAATCAAGATCATGGCAACATTTTTCTAAAATAAAACCTCCTGAATAAGAAGTTTTTCGCCTCCAATTTCGCATAAAAAAACCTCCGTGCCATGGCATAATATGTTCAGAAGCCTCTATTGAAATAATTTTCCCAAAAGCATCCTCCTTCATAAGTTTTCTTATTGATCTTGCGTGTTTAGAATAGCGCAGCACTAATCCTACAAGTACCTTGTCTTTTCCATATTTTTTTATTAGTTCTGCTAATTGCCAAGTTTGCTCTTCATTAGCAACAATTGGTTTTTCAGCAAATATAGTGACTCCTGCTTCTAGGCCTTTTTGTATATGCTCTAAATGCAAATGGTTGGGAGATCCAACCAGTAATAAATCTAAATTCTCTTTTTTTAACATTTCTTCAAGGGAAGAATATTTTTGATGAGGAAAAAAACTCTTTTCTTCCGAAAATTTTTTTCCTATTGGCTGAGGATCAACAAATGCGACTAAAGAATAGTTTGGATTAATTTTTGTTAATTCAAAAAAAACATGGGCTGCTCTATTTCCTAAACCGACAACTCCTACTTTCATTTTTGAAATTTATAAAAAATTACAGATTATCACAAGCTAAATGATCAAAAATCATGATTATTCCAACCCAATTTTGTGGTCAACTGCATTGATTGAAACAATGCTGATCTAAAATCACTCCAATTTCTTCTATTTTTTGAAGACCAAGAAACTTCAGCAAGTGTAGCTAGTCTAGGATTAATCATTGAGTCAATATAATGATCTTTAGTTAATGTTTCTGACCATAGTTGACCTTGCACACCGGCAATCAAGTGGTGGTATTTTGGATCTATATCATTTAATGGTTGCCAGGCATGTACATCGGGAGTTTCAATTGTTGCCGCCCAGCAAATCCCTCTTTCATATGTAGAATTATTGTAAGCCATATCAAAGTAGCATAATTGTCCTGGACACATAACCGTTTCAAAACCTTGTTTTAGAGCTTTTTCAACCACTGACATATGCTCCCAAGCAAATATTAAACAACTTTTATCAATATTCCCAGTGCCACCTCCACTGCCTATATCTTTATGAGGAGGGAGAGCCGCTTCATTCCATGCGGCTGTACGTTTATTGAAACGTTTTAATATATTAATAATACGATTAACAAAATAATCTTGGATTTCATCAAATGATTGGAATTTATTTTTTTTCATAAATTCAATTAATTCAGATGAGCCTCTCCATGAATCTTTTGGTCTTTCATCCACGCCAATATGAATTAGAGAATAAGGAAAGTTCTCAGCTATATCTTTAAGTACACTTTCTAAAAAATTCCATGTGTCGTCCAATGTTGGATTTATTGTATTGTTTTGATAATTACCAACATCTTGAAAAATATTATTTGACTTTTTGTCTTGCAACTCTGGCATAACTTGAAGTAGCGCCCAAGAATGAGCGGGCAAATCAATTTCTGGCATTACTTCAATATTTAATTTATTTGCATACTCAATTATTTCTTTAACATCTTTTGAAGAATAAAAACCTCCTGAACGATGGTAGCCAGTTCCGTAAACAGGTGGAATAATTTCATGGTAACCTCGATAAGAGGTTTGTTTTGCTAAATTCGGAAAACTTTTAACATCTAATCTCCATGCTTCGTTATCTGTTAAATGCCAATGAAAACGATTGAGTTTAAATAACACCATATAGTCAAGTAAACGTTTGATATGATCTAAAGAATGAAATTGACGCGCGCAGTCCAGATGCATTCCTCTCCAATTAAATTGCGGCCTGTCCTGAATTAAGCCAAGAGGAAGCTTATCTCGATAAAAAAAAATTAGATGCATGAGTGAAATTAACGCATAGAGTCGTCCTCCATAATCAGAAGCAATGATAAGAATCTGATCTTGTAAGATGTTTATCGCATATTCTTCTGTCTTAAGTTCTTCTTTTTTGAAATTAATTAGCATTCCTTGCTTAGAATTAAAATTAATTTTTAAATTTAGACAGTGCCGTGAAAGAACATTAATAATTTCAAGGAGTCTCTGATCATTGATGAAAAAATCATTATTACATTTTATAAAGTCATTCTTCAATTTAACCACAAGCGGCTCTGGAATGATTGGCATTGAAGTGTTTACGTAACTTGTTGAATAAATAGTCTGAGCAATCTTTTTTTCAAATGTCAGTTTATTTATCAAAGATTGAATAATTTTCTCATTTTCATCTATGACAAACAGGCCTTCTGGTCCACAAGACATATTATAAGTGCCAATTCTTGGTTCTTGTAATGTAAGCGCAATGAGCAAGGATCCGTGTGCAGGTAAATTTGAATCATCTGTTTTTAATTCATAATATCTGCCAGTTTGTCTGGATATTCTTGCGTCTTTAATGGATTTTATAGAGTAGATAAGACTGAAACAAATTTTAAAAGCGCTGAAAATTTGATCGGAGTTGTTTTTTATAAGAATTTCCAGAAGATTTTTGTTATTAAATTTAGGTGTTATAGAAAGAAAAGTCATATTAAAAATAATATAATACTGTAGCTTTTTTTATGAACAATAATAACAAGATTTTTTATAATATTTTCCGACAAAATTATTTACATACAAATGAAGCGCATGCGCGCGTCAATTTAATAGGGGAGCACACGGATTATACAGGTGGTTATGTTCTTCCCTGCCTCCTGCAATATAAAACAGTCGTATCCATTGCTGAAAATAAGACTTCTCAAGCACACAATGCTTATTCTGAGTTTTACAATGAAACAATGTCATTTAATGATTTTATAAAATCAAAAAATAATCAATGGGTTGATTATGTAAAAGGATGTTTTTTTGTTTTTTACGATGAAATTAAAAATTTAGATAATGTTTACTTAAATATTCTAATCCAAAGTGACATACCAATGGGAAGGGGCATTTCATCATCCTCTGCACTGTGTGTTGCTATCCTTAAGTCACTTAATGATTTTTTTAATATCGGATGCACAGATAAACACATTGCGATACTTGCTCAAAAAGTGGAGCGCAATTACATTGGTGTGTCAGGCGGAATAATGGATCAAATGGTTTCTTCCATTGGAATTCATAGTAAGGCCTTTTTTTTAGATTGCTTAACACTTAAATATGAATTGATAGACCTTCCAGGTGATTATTGTTTTGAATTATTGGACTCGGAAGTCCAACGTGATAACAGAAAAAGCGCTTATAATGAAAGACATGATCAACTTAAAAAGGCGGAGGAGATATTAAATGTAGAAAATTTAGGAAGCGTAAAAATAGATCAATTGAATAAAAATAAATTCGACGATCTTCTAATTTATAAACGAGCGTTACATGTTGTGACTGAAAATCAGAGGACCCTAGATGCAAAAAAATGCTTACTCAAACAAGATATGAAACGATTTGGAGATCTAATGAATTTAAGTCATCTATCTTACTCTCAAGACTTTGAAGCTTCTACAAAAGACGTTGATCTTTTAGCAAAACGATCAATTGAATCTGGAGCACTTGGATGTAGATTAACTGGAGGTGGATTTGGGGGATTTACAGTATCTATGATTGCAAAAAAAGACTATGAACATTGGTACAATAATATGGTTAAGTTTTATTCTAGGGATAAATTTTTTAAATTATAATGGAGAATTATAAACTTTATATTAACGGTAAATTTGAAGATTCAATTTCAAAGAAAACTTTTGAATCTATTGATCCAACTACTGAAAAACCATGGGCTAGTATTGCAGAAGCTCAAGCAGAAGATGTAAATGAAGCGGTAGAGGCGGCTAATATTGCCTTCCATGGTGAATGGTCTTCAATGTTGGCTAATCAACGAGGTCAATTTTTGCGCGCCATCGGAGATCAACTCAAAAAAAATGCTGAATTACTTGGTACAATAGAAACACGTGATACAGGAAAAATGTACAAAGAGACGAAATTTCAAGCAAACTATATTGCAGAGTTTTATTATTATTATGCAGGACTTGCTGATAAAATTGAAGGTTCAACATTGCCTATTGATAAATCTGATATGCAAGTTTTCACCACAAGAGAACCAATAGGAGTTGTAGCTGCTGTCATTCCCTGGAATTCCCAACAACTGTTAAGTGCCATTAAACTTGCGCCTGCGCTTGCAATGGGAAATACGATTATTGTAAAAGCTTCAGAGGCTGCGCCTGCTCCTTTATTAGAATTAGCAAAGTTGATTGATAAAGTCGGCATTCCTAAGGGGGTTGTCAATATCATCACAGGATTTGCAGAAGAATGTAGTAAAGTTTTGACATCACATCCAAAAATTGATCGCATTGCATTCACTGGCGGCATGCATACCGCTAAACACATTGTTAGAAATTCCGCTGAAAACTTATCTCAAGTAAGTTTAGAGCTTGGAGGAAAAAGCCCAGTTGCAGTTTTTGATGATGCAAAAATTGATAACGCTCTTAATGGTGTTACTACTAGTATTTTTGGTGCAAGTGGTCAGAGTTGTATTGCTGGTTCTCGACTTTATTTACAAGAAGGAATTTATAGTGAATTTTTAGATAAAATTTCAACAAAAGCTAAAAATATTAAAATTGGACCACCAATGAGAGAGGACACCCAAATGGGTCCGCTTGCAACACTTGATCAACTGAATAATATTCAAGAAAAAATTGATCAAACAATTCAACAAGGCGGTAAATTAATCACAGGTGGTGAAAAACCTAAAGATATGAATCAAGGCTGGTATTATAAACCAACAATTATTGAATGCGATCATCATAATTTGCCTGTCGCTGAAAATGAATTATTTGGACCGGTATTATCAGTCATGAAATTTACTGATGAAGAGGAAGTGATTAAATTGATGAATGATAATTCATATGGACTTGCTGCAGGAGTGTTTACTGAAAATAACGGAATTGCACTTCGAGTATCTAAAGCTGTCAGGGCAGGAATTGTATTTGTAAACACATATCGTTTGATCTCCCCAATCGCTCCTTTCGGAGGATTTAAAAATAGTGGTTTTGGTAGAGAGTCTGGAATGGAAGCAATAAAAGATTACTCGAATATTAAAACTACTTGGATTAATACATCTAAAGATCCAATGGGGGATCCATTTATAATCAGATAGATTATATTGCGGTATTACAATAGTAATACCGCAACTAAATAACGATTACTCTTTTCCTAATGGAATTTGCTTTTTTGGATCCCAAAAAGGAAGATCTACTACAATTGATTCAAGTTTGCCGTATGGGGAATGAATATTAATTTTATTTCCCTTATTAGCTTGCTCAATTATAACAAAAGCAAAGGCAATATTTTTCTTTAATCTTGGTGAAAAGCATTTTGATGTTACATGGCCTATTTCTTTCCCGCCGGTATCATGGACTGGCCAATGATCGGGTACAAAATATCCTGGCGTATATTCTGGTGGAACAATCATTGTAATTGGATCGCCTAGTATTTCAATGCCAACTAACTTTCTTTTTATTCCCTCAGCTTTAATTTCCTTTAAAGCTTCCTTGCCACAGAAATCAGCTTCCATATCCAAATCAACAAGACGGTCCATACCAATTTCATATGGATTGTCAGTAACACGCATATCTTGGAAATACGAAAAAATACCTGCTTCAACACGTCTAATTTGTGAAGGTCCTGTTGGTGCTATCTTATAAGGTTCTCCAGCTGCCATTATTTTTTCATATAAATCTGCACCGCGACTACCATCACGTAAATAAATTTCATAACCTACTTCCCCACTCCATCCCGTACGTGATACTACCACAGGTATACCGTCTAGCTCAGTTTCTTTGCACCAGTAATAACGAATATCATTAATCCAAGAACCAAATAAATCCACCATAACATTTTTTGATTTTGGTCCTTGAACTTGCAAAGGAGAGACATCAGGTTCAACTAATTTGATATCATATTTGCCTTTCCCGGCGACTCCCATGGCCCACAATAATAAATCACTATCTGAAATTGAATACCACCAATGATTTTCTGCTAAACGCAATAAAATAGGATCACTAAGTATTCCGCCTTCATAATTTGTATTCAAAACATACTTACATTGCGTTACTTCACAATCAGATAAATTTCTTGGGGTGAGCATTTGTGTAAACTTTGTTGCATCAGGGCCCGTAATTTCAACTTGTCTTTCAACTGCAACGTCCCATAAAGTAACATCATTAACTAAGCTCCAATAATCATCTTCAGGTGTATTATAATATACTGGAAAATACATGTGATTGTACGTGGTGTATTCTTTACAACCCCATTTCAACGTTGATTCAAAATAAGGTGACTTTCTAACTCTTGTACCAAAACCTAGATAAGGCTTTGGAGGATTATTTGTACGTGTGGCCATGCTAACTCCTTAAATAAATGAAAAAAAATATATGATAATTTTTTCGTAAGTGTCTACAGTTTGTTTATTATGAAAAAATATTTCTTAGGATAATTTTTTCAAAATTTTCAACTCATTAATCTGGCATTAGCTGGATCATAGGCCATTTCTTTCAAGACTTTGGCCTTTCTTTTATTACCCTGTATTTCGATTTCAAATTCACTTTCCTTTTCAGCTAACTCAGCCTTAACGTAGGCAAAGGATAGGCTTTTATTGACTCTAAAACCATATCCTCCTGAGGTTGTTACTCCTATGATCTTGTTTTGCGAATATACTGGTTCATTTCCGATTGCATCGGCGTCATCCGAATCAACCTCTAAATAAACAATTTTAATATCTATTCCTTCATCTAACTTTTCTCTTATGGCTTCTGAACCTACAAATGTATTTTTTGTATTTAAATTATAAAACCGATTCATATCAGCTTCTACCAAAGAAATCTCACCTGTAAGTTCGCTTCCCCATCCTTTATAAGCTTTTTCTATTCTCAGGGAATTAACCGCATATGTTCCAAAGTTGGTCATATTGAATTGTTTTCCTGAATCCATAAAACCTTTGTATAGATCTTCCATTTGATTCATCGGATGATGGAGTTCCCAACCCAATTCACCTAGATAGTTAATTCGAAGTGCTCTAACAGGAATATCATTAATTGAAATTTCCTTTCCTTTTAACCAAGGGAAATGTTCATTGCTCAAATCGGCATTTGTTTGTTGAGATAATACTGAACGAGAATGAGGTCCTGCTAAAACTAGAACACCATAATTTTGCGTCACATTTCTGATATTCACTTTTTCATCTTTTTTTATGTGATTATTAAACCAATCAAAATCTCTGATTTCAGAAGCGGTTGAAGATAAAACATAAAAAAGATTATTGGGAAAACGAGTTATTGTGAGTTCACTTTGAATGCGTCCTTTTTCATTTAGCATATGGGTGAGAACAATGCTGCCGTCTTTTTTTGGGATTCTGTTAGCGCACAAACGGTCTAAAAATGTTTCACTATTTTCACCAGAAATTTCAAATTTTGAAAAAGTGCTTAAATCTAAAATCCCAACACCTTTATGGACGGCTTCACATTCCTTTTGCACATAAGAAAAAGCGTTTGACCTTTTGAAACTATATTCTTCCTGTATTCCATTTTTAGCAAACCACTTCGGACGTTCCCATCCGAATGCATCGATATACATCGCCCCTTGGTCTTGCAATTTTTTATAAATGGGTGTTGTTTTGATTGGCCTGCCAACTTCCAAACTTTCGTTTGGCAAAGGAGTAACGTACATACGTTTATACTCGTCAGTACTTTTTGCTACCGCATAATCTTTATGCGCCCAACTCAAGTATCTTCGTGGATCAAATTCCAACATATTGATATCTGCGTCTCCGTAAGTCATCCATTGTGCCATATACTTGCCTGCACCGCCTCCTTGAGCTATTCCAACACTTGCCGCGCAAAACATCCAAAAATTTTTTAATCCAGGAGCGGGTCCTGCGAGAAAATTACCATCAGGAGTGTGCGTAATAGGACCGCAAATTATTCTTTTAATTCCGACGTCACGAAACTGGGGTATTCTGTCCATCCCTCTATTCAAATGTTCTTCCAACCTGTCAAGTTCAGGCTCTAACAGTTCCATATCAAACTTCCAATCCATCCCGTCCAAAGCCCAGCATCTTGCATCTTTTTCATAAATTCCTATTAACAAACCTTTTCCCTCTTGACGTAGGTAACATGAAGAATGGGGATCTCTTACTACTGGCAATTCTTTGCCAAGTTTTTTAATTTCAGGATGTTCGTCTGTAACTAAATAATGGTGAATCATATTGATACTAGGTATATTTTTTAGTCCAACCATATGTCCTACTTCAGGACAAAAACTACCTGCAGCATTAACAACATGTTCAGAGATAATTTTTCCTTTTTCTGTCATCAATTCCCACTCGCCAGTAGGAAGATGATTAATATTAGTAACGCGATTATGCCTATATATTTCTGCGCCACCACTACGAGCTCCTTTGGCCATAGCATTGGTAGTACTCGTTGGATCAGTGTGTCCGTCTTCAGGAGTGTGTAGCGCTCCGATAATTCCGTCCAACTTAATAAAAGGATGTATTTTTGAAATCTCTTGCGTTGAAATTATTTCAGCAGAACAACCCACATTAATTAAAATTCCTTTGACATAATGAAACCAATCAAGATCTTTTTGCGCATAGGCCAATCTTAAACTTCCACAACCGTGCCATCCGGTTGATTGTCCTGTTTCTTTTTCTAATTGTTTGTATAATTCTGTGGAATGAAAATGTACTTTTGCTAAATTGTAACTACCGACAAAATGGGGGCACTGTCCGGCTGCATGCCACGTTGAACCTGACGTCAGTTCCCCTTTTTCAATTAACACCACATCACTCCAACCTTCTTTTGTTAGATGATACAAAAGGCTTACGCCCATAATACCGCCACCAATAATTGCTACTTGAGTGTGTGATTTCATTTTAATATCTAATATTTTCTATCTCGTGGTACACGCATATGTCAATATTTCGAAATTTATTTTTTACTATGAAGTATGCGACCTATAACATTCATAAGCAGTTGGGCAGCTAGTGTAGAGGTTGAATTTGTAATATCATAATCAGGTGCTACCTCCACTAAATCCAATCCTGTAACTTTCCCCTGTTTCGTTAAACCATCAATAAATTCAAGAATCTCATAATAATAAAAACCCCCGTGGCTTGGTGTTCCAGTTCCGGCTGCGATTGATGGATCGAATGCATCAATGTCTATCGTTAAATAATAACGAACATTTTTTGGAATATTTTTTAGAATCTCAGCAATTCCTATCTTGCGAAACTGCCTAACAGAGAAAATTGTTGATCCTTTTTCTTTTGCAGCAATATATCCATCACGTGCTGTTGAAGAAACGTTTCGAATACCAATATGCGTAATGCCTGAAACGTAAGATTTTTCAGACGCACGACGCATTGGATTTCCATGACCAAATCGAACACCATGTCTTTCATCGACAAAATCTAAATGCGCATCAATCTGAATTACATGAACTGGGTCTTGATTTTCAAATGCTTCAATACACGGGATATTTATGGAATGATCACCTCCGATAACTACAGGGATAGCATTAGCTTCTAATATCTTTTTTACGCCAAACTTGATGTTTGCATGACTTTTTGTTGTATCTGTATGCACAATATCCGCATCACCTATATCAATAATCTTAGCCGTATCAGGAGATAAATAAGTAATGTCATCTTCATGGTCATAGGCCCCAGCATGACCAAAAGAAAATAAAGTAGATGCCTCACGAATTCCCCTCGGCCCCATTCTACAACCAGAACGCCACTGGGTTCCCATATCAAATGGAGCGCCTAATATACAAACATCAGCATCAATATTGTCCCAATCACTAATATAAGGGTATTTTCCAAATGTGCAAATGCCTACAAAAGGCAGATTGAGTCTTCCTTTTTCATATTCATTAGACATAGAGTTTTCATATCATTAAATAAAAAAAATGTACATTGAGTTACATCAGATTATTTATATATTTTTTATTGTTATTCATCTGATAAACAGAAATTAAAATGCAAATGTCTAATAGAACTAAAGGACTGTATATATCTTTAATAGGTGTCTTTATCTTGAGTCCAGATAGTTTGCTAATACGATTATTAAATTTGAATGATATTAGTTTAATTTTTTATAGAGGCATTTTACCCGCAATAGCTACGAGCCTTTTTTTATTAATATATTATAAAAAAGATATCTTAAAAGCTTTTATTTTAATCGGTTATGCGGGATTGTTAAATGCGTTCTTGTATTCAATAGTACACATTGCTTTTGCTTATTCAATTCAACACACAGCTGTAGCTAATACATTGATTTTAATTGCCTCAGCTCCAATATTTACTGCAATACTTTCTTTAATTTTTTTAAAAGAAAATCCCACGCCTATTACATGGTTAACGATTTTTTTTGCATTAATTAGTATTATTATTATTGGCTGGGGAAGTTATACATCAGATGGTTTTATTGGTGACATGTTCGCACTTATTACAGGCATTGGTATGGCGGCTGGTGCTATTTTAGTACGATATTGTAAAGATAAGGATTTAGTTCCATCAGTTGTCATTGGTTGCATATTAACTACCCTCTATTGTCTGCCTTTTTCTCCAGACTTAACAGTTAGTAATGAACAAATTATTTATTTATTTCTTATGGGTTTCATAGTCATACCTTGTGCTTTTATTGTGCTTACTGTCGCACCTAGATATGCGCCAGCACACGAAGTCACACTTATTTTTCTGCTTGAAAGTATTCTGGGCACACTTTGGGTGTGGTTTGTTATAAATGAAAAACCACCATTAAATACTTTGATTGGAGGAACAATGTTGCTATCTTCAGTTTTTGTCTTTGTTTTCATAACCGCAAAAGAAGAGTATAGATCTAGTGTATTGTAGGTTCAGTTTTAATTTTTTTTACTACATGCTCTCTAATTGTAATATAAACACCACTTGATACAATTATTATCAAGCCCAACCAAATCCATCTATCTGGAAAATCACCAAAGAAATAGTAGCCAATGATTATATTATTCACGATTTCAAAATATGCCAATGGCGCAAGTTTAGAAGCTTCGGCAAATTTTAAAGATAATATTAATAACAAATGACCTAAAGTACCAAAAGCTGCTAATCCAATCATAAATAACCATTGATGATATGTCGGTGAAATCCAGACAAAGGGGACGATGATTGAAATAATTATTGCCCCTAATAATCCTGTAAAAATCAAAGTAAGCAAAGGACTGTCAATTGAAGATAATTTTCTTGTTGCTATAATATAAAAAGCATAAGCAACTCCTGTACCAAGCCCCGCTAGGGTAGCTAATTGAATCTCATTAAATCCAGGCCTAATGATAATTAGTGCGCCAATAAAACCAAATATGACCGCACTCCATCTACGAAATCCAACTTTTTCTTTTAAAATCAATGCAGATAATAATGTCACGATAATGGGAGCTATAAAGGCTAATGTAAGTGCTTCTGCAAGAGATATAACGGATATTGAATAAAAAAATAAAATTGTCGATAAAAATAAAAAAACACTTCTTGCAACTTGTATATTAATGTTTTTTGGCCAAGTTAAATGATTCCGAAAAAAAAAATAAGTTAGAGGCAAGCTGATTAAAACCATAAAAAAATAACGACCCCAGACAACTTCTAGAAAATGAAGATCTGTATTAACCATAAGATGCTTTGCCATCCCATCCATAATAGGCAAAACCGACCATGCCAATAAATTTAGAAATATTGCTTTCAAAAAAATATTTGATTAATGTATTTAAGATATACTATATCAGTTATAAAAAAATGAATATAAAATTATTAAAGAATAATTGGAGAAAATATTACAAGAGAGGTTTTATAACTGGATTAGTTGTTTTATGTTTTCTTTGCTTTGTTGATCAAACATTACAATTCACTATATTTTTTAATAAAATTACAAACTTAGGTATGTTTATGATAACTTTATCTTATATTTTTTTTGGCGCTGTATTTTGTGGATTATTAAGTCTAATAATATTGATAATTATGTCTTTAGTAACAACCTTCAAGAATTAAATTTATAATTTATTTTTTTTAAACCAATCTTTTAAATGCCATTCATTATCTTTCTTGGCTAATTTTCTTATTAAAAAAAACATAATAGCAAACCATATTATTACAGTTATAATTCTATGTTCATTAACTAATTGGAAAATATTAGCAAATAAGTTTTCAATAATCTTATAATTCATTTTTTATTAACTTTATCTTAATTTTTTAAAAAAAAAAGGGCAGTTTATTACTGCCCTTAATATTAATATAAAATTTAGTTATTCATTGTCCTTAGCGGTTTGAGCTTCATGCTTTGCTGCAGATATAATTATACCTAAACATACGCAACATACAACCAAAGTGATAAGAACTAGCATACCTGGTGAATCAGCCCATGTAAAATAAGCATCAACACCTTCCCAGCTATTTGTTGGTCCAGGCCAAGTATTCATAATATGTTCCTTTCTCTTTGTTAATTGTGATAAGCTTGTAGTCCAAGCTCAGCTTTATCAATTCCAGCTTTTTGGACACTATCAGGTACACGTAACCAGCCACCTGCTTTCATAATCGCTGAAATGCCGTAGCCAGGTACAAAACCAACTAACGCCATTACAACAGCGCTGATTAATTGACCCGTGAATGATGATGGAGGTATATCTCCTGCAGCTGGATATCCAGCGGCAAAAAGACCAACAACTAACATGCCTAGAATTCCACAAACACCATGAATTGACACTGCTCCTACACAGTCATCAATTTTAAATGTATTATGCAGGAAGTCATTTGCCGGAATAATAACGATACCAGCTACAATCCCTAATAAAAATGCAAACCCTGGATACCAAATATCAAGACCGCTAGCACAAATAAATATTCCTGCTAGTCCCCCAGACATCATCCAGAAAGGATTACCTCTACTCCACCAGAAAGCGCCAATCATACCTCCTGATAGACCCATTAGAGTATTGAAGACAAAAGATGATAAAGTTGCTGGCGCACCATAAATATTTGTCCAGCCTCCTAAATCAGCTCCTCCCCAAATTAAACAACCTCCGAGGAATCCAAAAAAACCTACAATCAAGGTTAATAGTCCAACAAAAGATAAGACAAGACTATGACCTTCAAGTTCATTCATCGTGCCATCCTCGTTATATTTTCCTACTCTAGGTCCTAAATTTAATAGAACTCCAAATGCAAACAAACCAGCTATTGTATGTACACAACCTGCTGCTGCTGCATCATGAAATCCAAATCTAGTCACAAGCCATCCATCAGGATGCCATCCCCAAGAAGCTCCTAAGATCCACACAACAGAGCCTAAAACTACAGCCAAAAATGTGAATGCACTGATTCTGATTCTTTCTATTACAGATCCAGAGAAAATTGAAGCTGTAGTACACGCAAACAGCGTAAATGCTGCCCAGAATACACCAGTTGCTTGGTCACTTAACATTGGACCCATTGATACATTCCACGGAGCTCCATATCCTTCTAAATCAATAGGAATAAAACCTCCAGGAAAAGCTAGATAGATCCACCATCCAAATAGCCAAAAAGTTGGTATCATAAATGCAAATGCTAATAAATTTTTAACACCAGAAGAGACGGCATTTGGCATTCTAGTCGCCCCCACCTCATACATTAAGAAACCAACGTGAATAATAACCATAAGTGCTGTACACCACCAATAATAGGCTTCCATACCTACATTAGCTTGGGTGGTAACAAATACATTTAATTCTTCTAACGTCATTTGACCTCCTTACGAGTTCATTTTTTTATTAAACCATTTAACGTATAAAATTTTTGGAAAAAAAAGATCAAACTTTATTCTTTTGTATACCTTGCTTCCCTTCTCTTAAATAAGTTAAACGATAATTTAAGGTTCTTATGATATCATTTTCAGACAGAATCAATAAGATTATATTAACTTATCAACATTGTAGCTATATAACTATTTGAAATTTATGAATTTTTCTAAAACTATATAATTATTTGAAATTTATGTTTTTTTTTATAAAATTTTTGTTTTATAAAAAAATTCTTATTTTTTTATCTTTTTAATAGTAATACTTCTTTATTAATGACTTTAGATCTATCTAAAATTGCAAAACAAAAAAAAATAAAATATTTTCTCATAAGTTATGTTGATTTTTTTGGTGTTTTAAGATCAAAATTAGTTCCAGCCCAATCAATAAAAGAAATGCAAAAAGAAGGAGCGGGTTTTGCTGGATTTTCCACTTATCTTGATATGTCTCCCGCTGATTCAGATATGGCCGCTATCCCTGATCCATCTAGCTTAATTCAATTACCTTGGCAAACTGATGTGGGATGGTTGGCAGGAGATCTTTGGATGGATGGTAAGCCGGTTGAGGCTTCACCAAGAATAATGCTTCGTAACCAGATAGCAAGGTTAACTAAAAAAAATATGTATTTAAAAAGTGGAGTTGAATGCGAATATTTTTTAATCACTCCAGAAGGTGATTCAATTGCTGACAAGAATGATATAGCGGACAAGCCTTGTTATGACCAATCTGCACTCATGCGCCAGTATGATTTAATAAAAGCAATTTGTGATAGCATGATTTTTTTAGGATGGGGTCCGTATCAAAATGATCATGAAGACGCAAACGGTCAATTTGAAATGAATTGGGATTTTTCAGATTGCTTGCGCACAGCAGACCGTCATGTATTTTTTAAATTTATGGTTAAATCTCTTGCTGAGAAAAAAGGTTTGCGCGCAACTTTTATGCCAAAACCTTTTTTAAAGAAAACTGGCAATGGTTGTCATGCGCATCTATCAATTTGGAATAAACAAGGAAAAAATTTATTTGCAAACAATAAGGATAAATTAGGGTTATCAAAGACTGCTTATAATTTTATGGGTGGTATTATGCATTCTGCAGAAGCATTATCTGCCTGGTTTAATCCGACTATTAATAGTTATAAGCGGATTAATGCTCCTGTTACCGCTTCGGGTGCTACCTGGTCTCCCAATACTATTACTTATTCTGGAAATAACCGTACTCATATGATCAGGGTTCCAGGTCCTGGACGATTTGAACTAAGACTTATGGATGGCGCTACTAATCCTTATCTTCTTCAAGCTGGCATTATTGCGGCTGGATTGAATGGTTTAGAAAAAAAACGCAATCCAGGAAAACCAGTGTACCTTAATATGTATGAAGAGAGTCATAAAGTAAAAGGTGTAAAAAAATTACCTACTTCCCTTGAAAAATCACTTGAACATCTTAGCAATAACAAGATTCTGAAGTCTGCATTTGGAAAAACAGTTATTGATTCTTATATTAAACTAAAAAACAAGGAAATTAAAAAATACAATTCTTCATTGACCAAGAAACTTGGCTTTCGAGGAACTCAACAAAGTAAAAAATCAAATATTATTACTCAATGGGAAAAAGATAATACATTGGACTGTTAATTATAGTTATTAATTTATATGGCCCTGATAGGTTGGAGTGATTTTGTCGTTTGGCAATGCAGTTTACGTCAAAGAAATTTTAGAATTTTTAGCGGGAAACCTTCTGATGGAACTTTAGCTTTAATTTTAGATAAGCAATCCAATAAAGAGATTACTAGATTACGATCAATACTGTTAGAAAAAAAACCCTTAAATAGTGCAAAAATGTTCGAATTTATGATTAAAAAAACGCACGATCCTGAAGAACGTTTTTTAAAAGCAGTAAAATTTTTTTCATCTGAATATTATAACAGTCCAAAGAATTTTGATGGTTCATTTTCAACAACTTTTTTACATCAATCTGAATTAGCAAAAAAAATTTTAAAGAAAAAGAAATGTGATGTGCAGTTTTTTGAACGTGATACCGGTTTTCATTTTACAGCAACAGTTACCAAACTTAAGAGATCTGATTCAAAATGGATGTATACTTTTTTTCATAATTTTCTTTTTAATCCAGAATTAAATGAAAATATTGATATCTTGTATTTCAATCCCGACAAGACGGGATTAAAAAAAATAGGTTAATCAAATTTTTGATATGCCTTCTTTAAAACAACCAATGGATGATTTGGAGACATTTGAAACTTAATCAGAAGTTCCCTTGCAATCATATCCCTATCCTGCTGATTTTTTGGAAGTTTCATATTTGAAGGTGCAGTGACCCAGCCATTTATATTTCTGTCAAAAACGGCTGGCTTGCCATTTTCATACCCCATATGAACGTCTTCCAACCAATTCAAATCATCCCATCCCATATGTTCAATATATTTTTTTAAAAACGGTGTAAGACGATTGTAGTCTGGAATAAGGTTAACATCATATCTGTAACCAATATGCTGACCTATCATTTTTTCTCTAGCTGTTTTAATCCCAGAATTATTGCTGTTAGAATTCGAAGAGGATTTTTTCTTAATAATTTTTTTGTTTTTTTTCTTTACCATTATTTACTCTCCTCAAATTGAATGAAAGTTGTCAACACCAACAGTGTATTCAGTTCCCGCCAAAGGAACTTTTGCCAAAGCTGATGCTTCCATGGTTAATGCTGCCAAATCTTCCGGTTCAAGAGAATGTATGTTTGTTTTACCACAAGCCCGAGCGAGCAATTGCGCTTCTAGAGTCATTGAATGAAGATAATTATAGACACGCAAGGCTGCATCATCAGGATTTAATCGTTTTCGTAATTTAGGATCCTGTGTTGCCACCCCGACTGGGCACCTGCCTGTGTGGCAGTGGTAACAAAGTCCGGCTTCTACTCCCAGCTCTTTCTCAAAGTCTGCTTCCGGAATATCTTTGTTACAATTAAGGGCAATTAATGCGCCAGTACCAACTGATATAGCATCTGCTCCTAAAGCTAAGGCTTTTGCCATATCAGCTCCGTCTCTAATTCCTCCTGCAAAAACTAAAGTTACTTCTCCTGACTTGCCAACATCATCAAGTGCTCGTCTGGCTTCTCTTACAGCAGCAATACCCGGAATGCCGGTATTTGCAGCAGCAATATGTGGCCCGGCACCGGTAGATCCTTCCATACAATCAAGATAAATGGAATCTGGATCACATTTAGCCGCCATTCGCACATCATCATATACCTTTGCAGCGCCTAATTTTAATTGAATGGGTACTTGGTTATCAGTTAACTCACGCAACTCTTGCACCTTAAGAGCTAAGTCATCAGGACCCAGCCAATCAGGATGCCTTGCTGGAGATCGCTGATCAATTCCAGCAGGAAGAGAACGCATTTCAGCTACTTGATCAGTTACTTTTTGACCCATTAAATGGCCTCCCATTCCTACTTTTTGTCCTTGACCAATAAACACTTCAATGCCATCTGCTAATTGAGCATGGTGTGGGTTAAAACCATAGCGAGATTGAATACATTGATAATACCACAATTCTGAGTACCTTCTTTCATCAGGAATCATTCCACCTTCTCCAGAGCATGTGGCGCTTCCTGCCATCGTTGCACCTCGCGCTAAGGCAGTTTTAGCTTCATACGATAATGCACCAAAACTCATACTTGTAATATAGATTGGGATATCTAGTTTAATTGGATTTTTACAACGGGGTCCAATCACGGTTTTAGTTTCACACTTTTCGCGATACCCCTCAATGACAAATCTTGTTAGTGTTCCGGGAAGAAAAGTCAAATCATCCCAATGAGGAATTTTTTTAAATAAAGCCATGCCCCGCATGCGGTAGCGACCTAATTGAGATTTTGCGTGAATATCGTTAATTATATCTGGAGTAAAAATAGCATTTTGGCCAATAAGACTTTTATTCTTACCATTCTTCTTTGATTTTGTTTTATTTGGCATCGTTATTTATCTCCTTTATTAGATTGCACCTTTACGTTCAGTTGGTTCAAGGTTATCGTAATTCCATAGTTTTTTACCAGAAACAATTTTTTTCATTTTTGAAAAATCAACTTTCTTACTTATCTCAGCAACCTTTAATTTTCTTTTCAACCATGTTAGATCAAGTTCCGTCACATCTCCTTCCACTGCATCAGCTCCTAGTGATTTAATTTTACCTCCTACAAAAATTGTACCATCATACATTGAGTCTCCAAGATTAGGTCCAACGTCACCCAGTATTATCATACGTCCACGTTGCATCATAAAACCGGTAAATGCTCCTGCATCACCGCCAATAATTATTGTGCCGCCCTTCATATCAATACCTGTTCTTGCGCCAACACTCCCCTTGCAAATTAGATCACCGCCACGAATAGCTGCACCAAAACAAGAACCGGCGTTTTTTTCAATAACAACTTTTCCTGCCAACATATTTTCAGCACAAGACCAACCGACACGCCCGGAAATTCTAACAATGGGTCCATCAATTGAACCGACACCAAAATAACCGAGACTTCCTTCTATTATTAAATTCAACTTATTTAAAATGCCAACACCAAGACTATGCTTTGCCCCTGGATTTTTTAATACAATAGTCCCGTAACCTTTTTTCATCAATTCTTTGATTTTTTTGTTAACAGCAACACAATTTAATTTTTCCACATCAATCGAAGTTCTTTTATTAAAATCAACATCATAAGAATTGTAATAAAAGAAATTTTCCTCTTCCTCCGGATTAAAGAAAATTTGTTGCGTTCTACCTGTTAACACTTCTTTATGAAGTCCTAGTTCATGAGACTTATGTTCTTTTACGCTTGCCATACTTTAACTTCTCCTTCAAACGGGTCATATGTGTCAATTTCATGAGGGAGTATGCTGCGAATTGCAACCTCTTCAGAAGCTAGCGCAACTAATTCATCACTTTCATACAAAACCATCGGCTTAGCTGCCATATAATCTTTTGCCATTCCCAATTTATCTTTTGTAGCAACTAAATAAGTAAAAACTCCATCCAGATCTTCTAGGGATGTTCTCATTGCTTCTTCTAGTCCTATTCCTTTTCTAATTTTGTTCGCTATATAAACAGCAATAAGTTCAGAGTCACACTCAGACATAAATCGCATACCTTTTTTTTCAAGGGTTCTGCGCGTGTTCCAGTAATTAGTAAGCTGTCCGTTGTGAACAACTGAGACATCGCTGTAAGGATATCCCCAAAAGGGATGGGCAGATCTAATATCAACGCCAGACTCTGTGGCCATGCGAGTATGACCAATGCCATGAGTCCCGTTAAAATTACCCAAATTATATTGATCAGCCACAACTGATGCATCGCCAATATCCTTAACGAGTTCAAGGGATCTGCCGAATGAAAGTATTTCTGTCATTTCAACAGTCTCGATTTTCTGAGCTAATTCTAGCAAATCATCGTTACAGTTAATAACATACCTGAAAGAATAGGGAGTCACTTTTTCTTCTTCAACAATGGTTGCCCCTATGCTTGTGATTTGTGAATTAACTTGTTCTCTTCTTTTGTCATAAACAGAAGAGTCTTCATTTATTGCGGAACTACCTTCTTTTACATTTTCTCCAACTTTAAAACGTAAAATATAATCATTTGAGTTTGTATCACCATAAAGCGCATAACCTGTTGAGTCCGGTCCGCGGTGTTTTAGAGATTGCAGCATATCCTTCATCTCTCCACCTACATTTGTTGATTTCCCTCTATGTATCAATCCCGCAATTCCGCACATAATTAATTCTCCTATTTAGGTTTATGGAAGTACATCCAAATATGTATCAACATCCCACTGCGTTACAGCTGATAGGAATTTTTCCCATTCATCTTTTTTATAATGCATGAAAACTCTGTGCATTTCATCTGGTAAAGCTGATTTGATCACTTCATCATCTTCAAGTCGATCAATTGCCTCTCCCAAAGTTAAAGGAAGTTTTTGAACTTTTTTTCCACCTTTCATCGCTTCATAAATATTTTGCTTTTCAGGCTCTCCTGGATCAAGTTTTTTATCTATTCCATCACTGAATGCCTTAAGGATGCCGGCACCTAAAAGATAAGGATTATGAGCAGAGTCAACAGATCTATATTCAACTCTTCCTGGAGCTGATACACGCACACTACATGTCCTGTTTTGATATCCCCAATCTGCATATACTGGTGCCCAGAAACCTTGGTCCCAAAGACGTCTATAGGAATTAACTGTTGGAGATCCTAAACAGGTTAGCGCTGGTAAATGGAGCAGCAAACCTGCGATACTATTTAATCCTACCGGACCTGGTTTAACAGGGTCAATTTTAGGATCAGGCATAAACATATTTTCTCCGCCTTTAGTATGAGTAAATACTTCTTCCATACCTGGCAAAGGATCATTTCCAATTGGTGTTGATTTAAGTTCTCCACCTTTCCATAATGATAAGTTTGTATGACATCCATTGGCCGAAACACCCATAAACGGCTTGCTCATAAAACAAGCGATTAAATTATGTTCTCTTGCCACTTGTGCGCATATTTGACGATAGGTAGAAAGTCTATCAGCATTCCTTAAAACCTCATCATACATGAAGTTTAATTCTAACTGACCTGGCGCATCTTCATGATCTCCTTGAATTACATCAAGGCCCATTGCACTAGCATACTCAATGACCTTCATATACACTGGTCTTAATGATTCAAATTGATCTATGTGATAACAGTAAGGTCTTGAAAAACCATCTCCGGTTGGTTCTCCATTATCTTTTTTAGTTAACCACATCATTTCAGGTTCCGTACCTGCTCTTAAATGCATGCCATATTTTTCTTTAAATTCATCTTGAAATATTTTTAAATTTCCTCGACAATCTGAAGTTAGGTGACCGCCTGGATTTTCTTCTTCTTCTCTATTTCTAAAACAAGTACAAAATACTCTAGCTAACCTCTTGTCCCATGGAATTTGAACAAATGTTTCAGGTTCTGCAATGCCAACTAACTCTGAAGCTTCTGGGCCATAACCTATATAATCACCGTGACGATCAATAAATAAATTTGCTGTAGATCCGTAAACTAATTGAAATCCTTTTTCAGCAAGAGTCTCCCAATGATCAGCTGGAACGCCTTTCCCAACTATTCGACCTGTTACCGAAATGAATTGATAATAAATATATGTAATGCCCAAATCATTAATTTTTTTTCTTACATCTTTAACTAGTTTATCTCTTCCAGGCTGATTTACAAATTTTTCCAAGTCAGTCATTATTTCCTCCTAATAAATAATATTTTCTCATTCAACACTAATTTAACTCCACGGGAAAGGACTATTAGATCTTGGATGCAATTTTCCTAACTTGAATCTTGAAAACCTAAAAGGTTCCAATAATTCACTTTTTTCATCCAAAATTTCATTTGCTACCAATTTTCCTACACCAATCATTTTATATCCATGGTTTGAATCCGCAATGATATGAACGTTTTCACAAAATCTATCAAAAATTGGGAAATTATCTGGAGTAAAACAGCCCAGACCTCCTGTGGGTCCCTGTTTGTATAGGTGCGATTTTCCTTCAAATCTTTTTTGACAAAAAGCTAGTGCAGATGTCCACATATGAGCAAAATCATCGCCTACAACAAATTCTTCTGAGTCAGGTCCGTAGGGATCAACATTGACATCTGCTGCAGGGATTTTAACTTTGTATGGAGAGGATCCTCCTTGAATACCTTGAAAATGAAAGTCTGGTTTGTAATAAATCCCCCAGATTTTATCAGTGATCAATGATTGATCAACATCCGAATATAATGGCGCATCTGTATCAACATGAAGAACTGGTGGCATATTTCCATCATTTGTTCTTTGAGTTGATGGATTAAGTCTCAGCACCCCTTCTGTCAGGAACCAATATTCCCACATTGGGAATTCTTCATGCATCTTTCCATTATCATCTTTAATTGATATTGTTTTTGGCAGTTCAAGCATATCCCAAATATCCCTTAGCCAAGGACCTACTCCAACAACTACTTGATCACATTGGATAGAGCCTAGATCCGTTTCAACTGCTGTTATAGCTTTACTGCCATTTGCAGTCTTAAATCCTTTAACGGTTGCCCCAGTTAAAATTCTTACACCTGCATCTTCTGCCTTTTGAGCCAATCCATATATTGCCGATGTGTTGTTCGCGTATCCACCTTTTTTTTCGTGTAAAACCGAGGTAACACCTTTAGCCTGCCAATCATCAAAAAAATTCTTCATATAATCAAAGGATTCTTTTTCTCCTTGAACAAAAGTAGATTCATACCCAATGGCTTGTTGTTGTTCATGGATAGAGGCGACATCTTCTTCCATCACTTTTGGACTAATTTGCATGTAACCAACAGGATGATAATGAAAAGTTTGTGGATCACTTTCCCAAACCTCCACACTATGTGCCATGAGTTCGCGCATAGCTGGTTGAAAATAATTATTTCTCACAACTCCGCACGCAACTCCACTAGCTCCGCTAGCAATGCCGTTTTTATCAACTACAAGGATTTTTGACGCATCTATCTTTTTTCCCTTTACCTTAAGTTTTTCTGCAAGGTGCCAAGCAGTGCTTAAACCATGTATTCCAGCCCCGATGATTAAATACTCTACCTTTTTTGGTATTGCCATTAAGATATCCTATAAAAAAACAACTATGTTATGGAAGTTAAATCTCAAAGGAAGTGTTTCAAATCTTGAAACACTTACAAATTAACTTTGTTTAATTTCTTTAGAAATCAATGCTGCTGTGTGAATTGTTTGTTCTGCTAACTTTGGCGTATTTTTAACATTAATTGTGCTTCTTGTTCCTGAGAGTGATATTGCGGCAATAGCTCTATCGTGCTCACCTAATATAGGTGCGCCAATTCCATACACATACTCAAATGTTTCTGCTTCGTTTATACTATATCCAAGAGATCTTACATTTCGTAATTGATTATACAATTTATCAAGCGATGTTATTGTATTTTGGGTATGTTTATGAAGCGTGTAACTTTTGTATATCTCTTTCAATTCTTCATAACTTTTAAATGCCAGCATAGCTTTACCAAGCGCACAGCTATGCGCGTCTAATCGCATACGAAAAGCTCTTGGGGCTGAATCTCCCGAGGGGTCAACTTTGTCACAGTAAACTATATGAGGACCTTCTAGCACAGCTAGGTAAGTAATTAATTGAGTATCTATTGCTAACTTGCGGATATGATCAATTGAATACCCTGCAAGAGTTTTTAAAAAATCCGATCTGTCTCCAAATTCAAAAATTTTATGCCCTGTTGAATATAAATTTGTATTATTATCTTTAAAGACATATCCAAGACTTGCTAAATAAGTCAAAATACGAAATGCTGTCGCTCTTTCAAGTTTGGTTAAATTTGCAACTTCGCTGGCTTTAAGAGGTCTTGAGGACTTTCCAACACATTCAATAATTGTAAGAGCTTTTTTAATGGATCCACTTTTATATTCTCTAGACATTATCAATAAGGAATATACTATAAAAAAAATTATACTAAATCTAAAGATTAATTATGGAGCTAAATTTAGAAAACTTTAACATTCGTCGCTCAAACCCTTATATAGCAGGACAAATTGGCCTAGCTCCTGAAGAAGAAGGGTACATCGTTAAGGCGCGAGGTTTGACGGGGGTAGAAGTTTTTAAGGGAGATAAAATATCAATAAAAAATATTGAGGGACAGCAAGAATGTGAAATTGTTGCTTTTGATAAAGATGGAAAAAATAAACTTGATATAGTTGGTCATACAAAAAGTGCAGATGCAAAATTTATAAAATATGTTCTAGCTAACAGTTCAGATAATAAATTTTTAATTTCGAAATTAAAGAAAAGAAAAATTGATTTTCATAATGCAGTTTCATTCAACTTATTTAATAAAGAAACGCTATCTGGTGAAACTAAGGAGTTATTGGTTTCAGATGACGGATTTATCATTTTCGCCTCACCTGGAAAAGTGATGCTTGTTGATGAACAAAATACTGCATCTGATTTAGAGGTAATAATTACAAGAAAAAATATTAATAAAAACAAATTAGAAAGTTTCTTGCCTGATCCTTTAGCTAACACCAAGGAAGAATATTTAATAAAAAATAGTTCAGCGCTGGCATATGAGGTTAAAAAGGGAGATTTTATTCAAGTTATTGATTTATACGGAAGACAATGTTCTGATTTCATAGCTTTCGACGGTCCACAGTTACAACATGGAAAAGAATTATCGATTGATTCTACCGCAACAAGATCAATCGTTGGCGGCGCTTATCCAATGCCAGGACTGTATTCGAAATATTTTGATAAAAATCAAGATACATTAGTTGAAGTCATTCAAGATACGTGTGGACGACACGATACTTTCGGCACAGCTTGCACTCTCAAAGGTTATGAAGATCAAGGTTATTTTGGTCATATTAATTGTTCAGATAATTTTAATGAACAATTAGAAAGTTTCGGCGTTGAAAAAAGAAATGCCTGGGCGGCAATTAATTTATTTTTCAACACAGGTATTGATGCCACAAATGTTTTATTCTCGGACATACCGTGGTCTAGACCTGGGGATTATGTTTTATTTCAAGCGCAAAAAGATTTAGTTAGCGTCTCTTCGGCGTGTCCTTGTGATATTGATGCGGCAAATGACTGGAACCCGACTGACATCTACGTTAGAGTTTATTCTGAAAAAAATGTTTTTTCAAAAGCCATTGGTTATAGAAAAAGTGCAGACTCAGATTTCATGCTAACAAAACAAACAGGATTCCATAAGCGCACTTCTTCTTTAACAAAAGATATGATGGATTCTGCAGGCTACTGGATACCTAACAAATATAATAATCACGGTGCTATAGAAGAGTACAATGCCTGTAGAAATAATGTTGTAATGATGGACTTATCCTCACTTAGGAAATTTGAAATACTTGGACCTGACGCAGAGGAATTAATAAACACGGCACTTACAAGAAATGTAAAAAAATTATCAATTGGTCAAGTTGTTTATTCTGCTCTTTGCTATGAAAATGGAACGATGATTGATGATGGAACACTTTATAAGCTTGGCGAGCAAAATTTTAGATGGATATGCGGAAGTGATTATTCAGGTGAATGGTTAAGAGAATTAGGAAAGAAATTAAATTTACGTTCTTGGGTTAAATCTTCCACAGATGAATTACACAATGTTTCTGTCCAAGGACCTAATAGTCGAAAACTTTTATCAAAAATCATATGGACGCCACCATCACATCCTGATGTAAATGATCTCAAATGGTTTCATTTTTCTATTAGTCGAATTGGCGACCACCTAGGGGCCCCTTTGATGCTTTCGCGAACTGGTTATACTGGTGAATTAGGTTATGAATTATATTGTCATCCAAAAGACGCTGTTAGTATTTGGGATTCTGTTTGGGAAGCAGGTAAAGAATTTGATTTAGTGCCAATGGGATTTGAGGCATTAGACATGTTAAGAATAGAGGCAGGACTGATATTAGGAGGTAATGAATTCAGTGATCAGACAGACCCATTTGAAGCTGGAATTGGATTTGCTGTTCCCCTTAAAACCAAAGAGGTTAACTTTATTGGCAAAGAAGCGCTCTTGAAAAGAAAGGGAAATCCCCAAAAGAAATTAGTTGGATTAGAAATCGAAGGTAATGAGAAAGGAAGCAATGGTGATTGTGTTCATATTGATCGCGGACAAGTAGGTGTTATCACCAGCGGCATGATATCTCCTACTCTTAATAAGAATATAGCGCTTTGTAGAATTGATATAAACTCTTCTGAACTTGGAACAAAAGTAGAGATTGGCAAACTTGACGGCCATCAAAAGAGAATTCCTGCCACAATAGTCAATTTCCCCTTTTACGACCCGGATAAATCAAGAGTAAGGGCATAACAAATTATTTATATTCATAATTGTTATGCTAGTATAACAATGAAACAATATTAACTCAGGAAATAGCATGAAATATGTTTTGCTTGGTTCAATTTCACCATCTTGGCTTGGCAAGCAAGCTGAGCGACTGACAAAATCCAATGAAAAGTTAAAACAACTGGGAATTAAACAAAAATCTGTCCTTTACACGCAAGGACAGTATGATTTTGTTGAAACTATTGAGGCTTCCGGACCATCTTCAGTACTTGGATTTACTATCTGGTATGCCAAAAAGGGATTTGGCACTATTCAAACGCTTCCTGCTTTTGAAGACAAGGAAATACGAAAGATAATAAAAAAAGGTTAATTCCATTTTAACAAATTTTTTGAGGTTAAAGTAATTTTATCAATAATGTAATTTCTTGCATACAACGTTAAACAGTTATAATATTTTTCAACAATAGTGAAAATAGATTAATTACGACTATAAAAGAGGAGTACCATATGCCACGAGATCCAAAGCATGATATATTATTTGAGCCAATTAAACTTGGACCGAAAAACATGAAAAACCGTTTTTATCAGGTTCCTCATTGCATTGGTGCAGGTTCAGAGAAGCCGGGAACTCAAGCAGCAAACCGAGCTATGAAAGCCGAAGGTGGTTGGGGTGCCCTCTGTACAGAATATTGCTCAATTCATCCGGAATCAGATGATACACATCGAGTGTCTGCTCGTCTGTGGGATGAAGGTGATGTTATTAACCTTCGCCATATGAATGATTCACTTCACAAACACGGTTCTCTCGGTGGTGTGGAAATGTGGTATGGCGGTGGTCATGCCCCAAACATGGAATCTCGTGCAGTTCCTATCGGGCCAGGTTCAAGTGCTTCAGAGTTTGAGTATCTGACATTTTCCCACGAAGCTGATGAGGACGATATTAAGTGGTTGATCAATCATTATGTGGAGGCCGCTAAACGAGCCGTTCAGGCTGGATTTGACATTGTTTATGTCTATGGCGCTCATAGTTATTTACCGCTACAGTTTCTTTCACCATTCTATAACAAACGCTCAGACAACGATTATGGCGGTTCACTTGAGAACCGTGCTAGATTCTGGCTTGAAGCCCTTGAAGGAGTAAAAAAAGCCATTGGAGGCGAGGCCGCTTTGGCGACACGTTTCGCCATCGATACTTTATACGGTTCTCCGGGTATTGAAGTTGGGGATGATGGATTGAAATTCATTGAATTGGTTGAGAAGCAGGGGCTACTTGATCTTTGGGATATCAATATCGGTGACATCGCTGAATGGGGTGAAGACGCTGGTCCATCACGTTTCTACAAAGCAGGTCATCAGAGGAACTGGACGGATGAAGCAACCAAACTTGCAAAAATTCCAGTAGTTGGTGTTAGTCGTGAAACTAGTCCAGATGATATGGCAGCGCGTATTCGTGAAGGGCGTCTGGATATCATTGGCGCAGCTCGCCCATCCATTGCAGATCCATTCCTTCCTAATAAGATTGATGAAGGGCGTGTAGGAGATATTCGCGAATGCATCGGTTGTAACGTCTGTATTTCCCGTTGGGAGATTGGTGGACCACCTATGATTTGCACTCAAAATGCGACAGCTAACGAAGAATATCGCCGTGGCTGGCATCCAGAAATTTTTTCTAAAACATCAAGCGAAGATTCAGTTTTGGTTGTTGGAGCAGGCCCTGCCGGTATGGAATGTGCTCGTGTTCTTGGTGAGCGAGGCTATGATGTTCATTTACGTGAGGCCGAAAGTGAAATCGGTGGACGGATCCGCAAGATCGTAAAATATCCTGGACTTTCTGAATGGGGTCGCATCACAACTTATCGTCAAATACAACTTGATAAGCTAAAAAATGTCGAAGTTCACACAGGCATTGGCAAAATGACAGCTGATGATGTCATTAAATATGGTGCAGAAAAGATTGTCATTGCTACAGGCTCTCACTGGGCTATCGACGGCACTAACAGTATCACACATGATCCGATTCCAGGCGTTGATGCATCTCTACCCTACATAGCCACACCGGAACAGGTGTTAATGCAGGGAAAAGAAATCGGTGATAAAGTCGTTGTGTTGGAAATGGATGGTTATTTTACTGGTGTTTCCATAGCGGAATATCTCCGTGACCAGGGAAAAGAGGTTACCATTGTCACCGGTCTTGGAGGCATCGCACCTTACACTCATTTCACACTAGAAGCTCCAAACTTGCATCGCATGATGCATGAGAAAGGAATCAACAGCATTACGTCTAGCTGGGCTGAGAAAGCGGAGGAGGGAAAACTTACTGCCTTTAATCTATACCGTGACGGCTACAAACGTCATACAGGTCCAAAAACAGGTGCGTTACCACGTGATGAGGGTACACATGTGGATGAAATACCGTTCGACAGTCTAGTAATTGCAACGGGGCGCGTTCCCAACAATGAACTTTATCGAGATCTTCGTTCCCGAAAAAAGGAATGGGGAAGTAATGATATCTCAGGCATTTATCAAGCCGGTGATTGTTTTGCCCCACGCTTGTTGGCTGATGCCATCTTCGATGGTCATCGGATTGCACGTGAACTCGAATCATCAAATCCGCAATATGCGCAACCATGGATTCGCGAAAGGCAGATTTGGGGAACGGAAACCTTTCCTAAAATAAATGACCGGGAGACTCAGGGATAGGCGTCCTAAGTTGCGCCTTCTCCGCTACTATAATCGCTGGTAATTATAGGAGTTTGGATAAAAGTTTTTCTTCTTGAAAGATGCCTTTTCAAGTTGTGGAACAAGATTTCAATAGACAATGCCGAATTCTTAATTTTGAATGAAAGTATGTGAGGATGAAAAGTTAAAATGGAAACCCGTGAAGTATTCTGGGGACTTGATACCTCTCAAATAGTCTTATTCTATATCTTTGGAATTGTGGCCATGGTTGTTTTTGCCTGGGGTGTCTGGCGCCATATCGCCAAATACAGACGCGGCTCTGGATTAGTACAACCTATTGATGTGGTTATTGGCATCAAGCGTATGCTTTCAGACATATTCACCCATAGAACACTACTTAAACGGGATGTATATGCCGGAATTGCCCATGCTGGAATATTTCTTGGATTTTTGTTAGGTCTAATTGGCACAACACTCATTTTCCTTGAAGTAGATATTTTAAAACCACTGTTAGGCATAAGCTTTTGGAAAGGGTGGTTCTACCTTTGGTTCAGCTTGTTTCTTGATCTGGGTCATCTGGCTGTGGTTATGGGCATTGTCTTGCTGATGTGGCGTCGCGGGGCTTTCAATCTTACGAAACTTGATTATCTGCGTAGTTACCGCGGTGAAACATCTTTAAGACCATCCGCCTTATCTTGGAAGATGGAGGACTGGCTTTTCCTCTTTTTCTTTCTGGCTATTGAAATAACGGGATTTGTGCTGGAAGCTGTCAGAATTCTGATGGATCAACCAGCTTGGGCAGCTTGGTCACCGGTTGGCAATGCCCTTGCTGTAGCCTTTGGAGCCATGGGCATGAGTGTAGAAAAAGCAGCTTCAATTAGGGCTTCTGGGTGGTGGCTGCATGGTATAATGGCTTTGGGTTTTACCGCTGCGATACCACTTTACAAGGCCAAACATATTATATCAGCATTAGGATCCCTTGCTGTTCGTGATTCTACGCCACTCAAACGCTTGCCCAGAGAAACAGAGGGGGCTATCAACACTGGCATTGTCAAAGTTGGTGATTTCACTTGGAAGGATATGCTTCATTTTGATGCCTGTACCAAATGCGGGCGTTGTCATGAAGTCTGTCCGGCCCGCACGGTAGGATATCCTCTCAGCCCGCGAGATTTGATTTTAGACCTCCGTCTCTACAATGATAAATGTCAAGGAGTTATTGCCAATGATGATGTGTTGACTAATGGCATTATTGAAGCAGAGACTCTGTGGGCGTGCAGAACTTGTGGTGCTTGTCAGGAAATCTGTCCGGTTGGTATTGAACATCCATCAATTATTGTGCGGATGCGCCGTCAACTTGTTGAACAGGGAAATATGGACCCGCTATTGCAAACGACTCTTGGCACAATTGTAGACACAGGGAACAGTTTTGGCGAAAATGCCCGCAAACGATCTGCATGGACAGAAGGTCTTGAATTCAAGGTCAAAAATATTCGTGAAGAAACAGCAGATAATGTGTGGTTTGTTGGTGATTATGCTTCATATGATCCAAGAAACCAAAAAGTCAGTCAAGCGGTTGCGCGTATATTCAAAGCTGGCAACGTGGATTTTGCTCTGATGCACGAAGGTGAAAGAAATGCTGGGAATGATGTGCGGCGTATTGGTGAGGAAGGATTGTTTGAAAGTCTGGTGGAGCACAATCTTAAAAGCATGACAGAAGCAAAACCATTCCAACGGATCATTACAACGGACCCACACAGTTATAACACGATAAAGAATGAGTATTCAGATTTTGGTGAAGTGGCGCCGATTGACCATTACACGACGTTAATTGCCGAACTGCTACATTCCGGTCGTTTAAAGGTTACAAATCCTCTGAATAAGCGAGTCACCTTCCATGATCCCTGCCATCTGGGGCGTTTGAATGGCGGTTATGAACCGCCCCGAGAAATCCTGCGATTGATTGGGTGTGAGTTGATTGAAATGCCTCGTAATCGAAACAATTCATTCTGTTGCGGCGCTGGTGGCGGTCGAATCTGGATACCCGATCAGCAGGGAACTGAAAAACCTTCGGAAAATCGACTTCATGAAGCGGCTGCTCTAGGTCCTCTTGATGTTTTTACTACCTGCTGCCCAAAGGATTTGACCATGTTTGAAGATGCACGCAAAACCAGTGGGCACGAAGATGATTTCATAGTCCAAGATTTGGCAGAGTTAGTGATTGAGGCAATCGAGTTAGATGTTTTGTCACTTGAAGATCTTCCGTCTCTGACTGACCACGTTGTAGATGGCGCCTCCACAACCCCTGCCAAGCCTGTTGAAACAGTTGTGCGACAGCCATTGCAAGAAGAAGCGTTACCTGAAACTACTTCTAAGCTTGACAGCGGTCAGGACGACCCTGTTATCTTTAAGGGAGTCACAGAACTCACTCAAATGGGGTGGAAAAAACATATACCCGTACAACCAGCTTCTTTTCCAGACTACCAAGCCCCACCCAAAGAAGGGCCGCGTATTCTCGTGACCGTGAAACATGCGGCTATTCTTGGTGATGAACACGCTTTCACGGCGGATAATCGCGATATACTGCCAGAATATCTAGAATATACACTGAATGAATGGGATGATGCTGCCCTTGAAGAAGCATTATTGAAAATAGAGGCGCTTGGTGGTGGTGAAATTGTTGCTCTTGCTGTTGGACCTGAAGATGCCGAGATATCCCTGCGTAAAGTCCTTGCAAAAGGTGCGGACCGCGCTGTTCGTATCTGGAACAACAGCCTTGTTGGCGCTGATCCCGTTACCATAGCCCGAGCCATCGCTGGGATTGCACAAGTCGAAAATCCTGATTTAATTTTATCAGGTGTTCAATCCAGCGATCAAGCGCACGGAGCTACTAGCACGGCGCTTGCAAGAATACTGAATTTGCCGCATGCTGCCGTGATTATTGGCATGGAGTGGGATGGAAAGAACAGGCTTTCTCTGGTTCGCGAACTTGAAGGTGGGACCCGTCACCTATTTGAATTACCAAGTCCTGCTGTACTGGCAATCCAAACCGGCATCAATGTTCCCCGTTACGCCACCATGCGCATGATCAAGCAAGCCAAGAAGAAACCTCTCGAAGTTGTTGATGGATCGAAGGTTCTGGATGGCTCGGGAGGCTATATTGTTCGGAAAATGTATGTCCCAGAACAAACCAAAGCTAAAATGCTGGATGGTAATTCTGAGGAAGTTGCAAAGAGTATTGCCGCCATTATCCGTGAAAAAATGGGAGATAAATGATGACTGGAATTCTTATTGTTGCTGAACACAACCAAGGGATCATCAGCGACATCACTGGTGAAATGATTGGGGCAGCAGTGTCGCTCAAAAAGTCACTTGGCGGCCCCATCATCTTGGCGCTCTTATCAGACAATCCAAGCGCGCTCATTGAAGACGTTAATCTGGCTGGTGTGGATGAAATTCTTACAATGAATGTCGGCACTTCACATTTTGACGCCGCCATTTATGAAGAGGCGGCATATCAAGCTGGTCTGAATAAACAACCGGGCTTGATTCTTTTTAGTCATACGGTCAATGGAATGGCCTGTTCCGCAGCTTTGGCTGCGCGTTTAGGTGCGGGATATGCAAGTGATGTCTTTGCAATAGAAATTGAGGGGGGTGATATTATCGCTACGCGAGCGGCGTATGGTAACAAAGTTAATCTTGAGATGACATTTACAGGAAAGGGCATCGTAGTCTTAGGATTACGAGGCGCCACCTTTGAGGCACCAGAAGAAAAAGGAAGCGCGAGAATTGAAGATATGGAAATAGACCTGTCAAGTCTTGACAACATTTCCACACATGTGGAATATCAGGAGCCACCGCCATCGGACATAGACATATCCAAAGCCGATTTTATCTTATCCGTAGGTCGAGGCGTTCAGGATAAGGACAATTTGCCACGGTTCCAGAAGCTTGCAGAACGTATAGGTGCAACTTTCGGATGTTCACGTCCGATTGTGGATTCAGGTTGGCTGCCAAAGCACCACCAAGTGGGGCAATCAGGAAAGATTGCCTCCAATTGCAAACTCTACATTGCTCTTGGAATATCTGGAGCGGTGCAGCATCAATTTGGCATGAAACATGTGGATACGATTATTGCGGTCAACACTGACCTAGAAGCCCCCATCTTTAATGTCGCAACCTATGGCGTAAGTATGGATATTTTCGAATTCGCCGATGCCATTGACCGCCAGTTTAATTAAATATAACATATGGAAAGGAAAAAAAAATTATGTCAAAACGTGTATCAGTACTTACCAGTCGTCATATAGCTCTTGGAGCCAAACCTGATCAAGGTGAAGGTGTCGGTTATGCGGACTGGAATGGAATGAACGTAGCATGGAACTATGCTTCCAATCCCGAAGATGAACATGACGCAGTACGACAAGTTGCCGGCTTATTTGATGTCTCCGCTTTGCGCAAAATCCGTGTTCGCGGTGCGGATGCTCTAAGCGTTGTTGATCACGTCAGCACACGAGATATGACCAAGATTTACCCCGGCAAATCGGGATATGGTTTGGTTTTGACTGAGCAAGGCACGATCTGTGATGATTGCATTATAGCTAATCTCGGTGATGATGGGTATTTAATGGTTATCGGAAGCGGCGAAGGCTTAGAGCGCCTACAAGAATCTGCTGAAGGCAAGGATGTTACCGTTGAGCTGGATGATGAGCTACATGATATTTCACTACAGGGTCCAAAGGCAGTTGATTTTCTTAATGAACATACACCACTAGATCTACCAAGTTTAAAATATTTCCATCAAGAGAAAACAATTTTGTTCGACCAGGAGTGTGTCATATCTCGCACGGGTTATTCTGGTGAACGCGGGTATGAGATTTTCGCTAACTCTAACGAGGTTCAGATTATTTGGGATACAATATTGGAAAAAGGCAAGAATATTGGTATTGTTCCCTGCAGTTTTACCTGCCTTGACAAGATTCGTATTGAAGCGTCGCTGCTGTTTTATCCTTATGATATGACCAAGGAGAACTCTCCGTGGGAGGTGGGGCTTGGCTGGGCTTTCTCTAAAGCTGGAAACTATCGCGGCAAAGCGGCTGCAGAATCTCTGAGAGGCAAGGAAAGAATAAATTTTGCTGGAATTTACGCTGATCACAACGAGGCATTAGCAGGTGGGGAGATCCTCTTGCTGGAGGGTAAAGAAGTCGGTGTTGTGAACAGTCCCGCATATTCACATCGAATGAAAAAATCCCTGGCGCTGGTTCATCTTTCTCCAGAAGCTTCTGAGATCGGAACTAAACTTCGGGTCAAAGGAGATGGAATTGATTGCACCGCAACAGTGGGATTAACTCCATTCTATGACCCTGATAAGACTCGTACTCATGCATAGGTGATGAAATAATACCGCCCTCCTCTTCGGTAATTTCAGAACTAGGATCATTGCTTTTGATCAAACTTCGTTTTTTCATGGAGAGATAAAACATTAAGAAATTATATGAAGAACTTTTATTTTATGGATTTTATGCGCAAGTTTTCATCTCAGGAGAAATTTGAGTGATAAAATTTGAAAACAAAGCCAAGTTGGCTTGCGCCTATGGCGGAATGGTCTGGGGCGTGTTCTGGATACCGCTTCGGGCACTTGATGACGCAGGCATTTCAGATGTCTGGGCCACAGTAGTTTTCTACTTTTTACCCCTTATGGCTCTTGTGCCTTTGATTCTGTATCGCTGGCGCCATATTATTCGTGGTGGATGGAGATTGCAGTTAATAGGATTTTTTGCGGGTTTTTCTATGGTTCTTTACTCCAATGCGTTTTTATATACAGAAGTTGTAAGGGCTATACTGCTCTATTATCTTTGTCCTATATGGGGAACGCTTCTTGCTCGAATTTTTCTCAAGGAGAGCATCATCCCCATCAGAATACTCTCGATATGTTTAGGCATGGCGGGCATGCTAGTGATTTTTGGCGCTGATGTGGGAGTTCCCTGGCCCAAGTATGCTGGAGATTGGATCAGCCTGTCATCAGGTATTATTTGGGCCATTGCAATGGTTCTCATGCGCAATGATGAAAGCAATGGCGCAATAGAGCTGACTACGACTTATTTTATCTGGGGAACAATCACGGCAGTCATCATTGCTTGTCTGCCTTTTTCCAGAGAGTTCTCAACCTTAGAAATCGGTTCGCTTATCAACTCGCTACCATGGTTGTTACCGGTACTGCTGATTGTCGTGCTACCTGGTGTGTATGCTGTAATGTGGGGAACTCCGAATCTGAATCCGGGTATTGCCGGATTATTGTTTATGACCGAAATCATTGTTGGATCGTCAACAGCAGCCATATTGACAAATGAACCGTTCGGCCTACGTGAAATCACTGGCATTGTCCTGATTACATTGGCTGGTTTGATGGAAACTATCGGACACTCAGTAACACGCTTCATTCGTGTCTTGTTTCCGATTGAAAAATAAATTTTTTTTTATATTCAAAAACTCTTAAATCGCGCAATCACAAGGTTTTCTGCACAATAGTAACTGTATTTTATACTATATGTGTTTCATTTAAAAAATGTTGTTCTGGATTTTTAATAATAAAGTATAATTTCAACATATGAAATTTTTTATTATTTTTTTCTCAATTCTGTGATTAAACTGTTTCTATAAAATCAAAATTCAACCTAGGAGGAATTATGATTAAGACTTTAACAAGAATCATTGCTGCTGTAGCTTTGTTAGTATCTCTTGCAAGTACTTCAATAGCAGCTGACAGCAAAAAACCTATAAGAATTCCGGTGCACAACTGGTCAAGTCAAGTTGTGATGGCTTATGTCATTGGTGGAATCTTCGAAAGTATAGGTGACAATGTCGAATATGTTCCTGCAGACTCTCAAGCAGTATACGAATCAATTCGCCAAGGTGATGTAGATATATCACACGAAGTTTGGCAATCTGCTTTTGGTGCATCTTTTGATGCTGCACGTGATGCAGGTGGTCTACTTGATTGGGGTGATCATGAAGCGAGAACTCTAGAAGATATGGGTTATCCAAACTGGGTAGCTGATTTATGTCCTGGTCTTCCAGATTGGACTGCTCTACAAAATCCTGATTGTGCTGCAAACTTTGTAACACCTGATTCAAGTGGAAAAGGACGTTGGCTAGAAGGTCCGCAAACTTGGCACCAAGATTTAATGCCTCAGAGGCTTGAAGCACTTGGACTAGGTGATTTATGGACTGTTAAATTCGCTGGTGGTGCTGATGCGCTATGGGCTGAACTAGCAGCAGCTAAAAAAGAAAATAGAGGAACGATCATCTTTAACTGGACACCAAACTTTACAGATGGTGCTGGTTTCACGTTTATTGATTTCCCTCCATATTATGACGGTTGCAGACCAGCAGATGGCGGTGATGGAAAATGTGGTTCACCAGATGGATATCTGAAAAAAGCAGTGAATGAAAACTTTCCAAAGACTCATCCAGATGCAGCAGCTATTTTCAAGAATATGTCATTTTCAACAAGTCACATTGGTGCAATGGCAGCTTTAGTTGACGTTGATGGAATGACTCATGAAGATGCAGCTAAAGCATGGTTAGCAGATAACGAGTCAGTATGGAGTGCTTTTTAATTCAATAATTATTTGAAAAAAAGTATAACTATAAAATATTATCTCCCCTTGTTTCAAACTAGGGGAGATTTTTTTTTTCTTTTAGTGTAATTTGTTAAATAATGCAGATGAGAAAAATAATTATATATTTATTTCTGATTTTGATCCTTAGTAGTACAGCATCAGCGCGTAAAACTGGATGTGAAGGGGACTGTGAAAACGGAATTGGCACTTGGACTTATACAGACAAAACCGTATACGTGGGAGAGTGGCGTGATACCCTAAAACATGGACAAGGGACTGAGACTTGGCCAAACGGATACATATACACGGGAGAGTTTTTTAAAAGTAAATGGCATGGACAAGGAACTTTGACTTTTCCAGATGGAGCCACATACGTGGGTGAATGGCGTGATGCTAATATGAATGGACAAGGAACTTTTACTTGGGCTAACGGAGACATGTACGCGGGAGCGTTTCTTGATAGTGCTAGAAATGGACAAGGGACTAAGACTAGTGCAGACGGAACAGTTCAGAAAGGCATCTGGAAAGACGGTGAATTAGTTGAGCCGAATTAGATATAACAATGTTGTTAGAAAATAATTTAAAAAAGTACAAAGAAACTCCGGAGGGATTTAGAAAATTAGTAGGCCTTGTTGGTTTGCTTGCAATAATAATTTTTGCGTTTATCATTTTAAACAATATTATTATTGGAGAGAATAAGATCGCAGAGAGCGATAAGATTGTAGAGAATGAAGAAACAATTATTTCTTCACTTCCAAGTGGTAGATTAAATTTTTATGAAAGTAGTGATGGTTATCAATTATCATCGAGCGAATATGAAGCTGTGTGTAAAAACACTAAAATTGTAGCCCAACGTGCAATGATGGGGGCGCTCATTACTAACATCAATGCACAGAAATTGTATACGGATAATGGAAATAAAATTGATAAATTTTCAGTAAATTGGGATAGCACTTCAAACAAATGTTTCGCTCAATATACGATAAGAGCTATACAAGGAACGTCTGATACAATTACAGTTTCAGGTCAAGCTAAAGGTTTTTTTAATACTGGTGTAGATACTCGAGTATATTTTATAAAAAATTTTTAGGATTTTTATTCTATTTTGATATAGATTATTGAGGTAATTTTATGGCTTCTGGACAATCAGTAATTAAATGTGAATCTGTTTATAAAATTTTTGGGCCAAATGCTAAAGAAATGCTCGAAAATGCTAACGGCAATGTAGATGCTAAGACTTTTCAAGAAGCCGGTTGTATTGTTGGTGTTAATAATGCTTCCTTTGATGTTTCAAAAGGAGAATTGTTGGTTATCATGGGATTGTCCGGATCTGGAAAATCAACCTTACTTCGATGCATATCACGACTGACAGACGCCACCTCCGGTAAAATTTTTATTGATGGTCAGGATTTACTATCTTTAAAAAATAAAGAATTAATAGAGTTAAGGCGGAATAAAATGGGTATGGTTTTTCAAAGTTTTGCACTATTGCCACACAAAACTGTATTAGAAAATATCGCTTTTCCATTGCAAATTAAAGGCCTGAAAACTCGAGACAGTATCTCAAAGGCAATGGATATGGTTAAACTTGTGGGTCTTGATGGGCGGGAAAATTATTTTCCAAGAGAATTATCAGGTGGGCAACAACAAAGAGTAGGTATCGCCAGATCGTTAGCAGTTGAACCCGATGTTTGGTTTTTAGATGAACCTTTTTCTGCTCTTGACCCGTTGATTAGAAAAGAAATGCAAGATGAATTTTTAAGACTTCAAAGTTCATTAAAAAAAACAATCTTATTTATTACGCATGATTTCGATGAGGCACTTAGACTAGCAGATCGAATTGGAATTATGAAAGATGGCATAATCGAGCAATTAGATACACCTGCTAATATTGTGCTAAATCCAGCTACAGAATACGTTCGTAAATTTACACAAGAGGTTCCAAGGGAGAAAGTCTTAAAAATAGAGGCAGTAATGGATCCAATTACAGATGAACAAAATATAAGTGACTTTAAAGTTTCTAAAGATGCAATAATAGAAACAGTTGCTGAAAAAATTTTAGGTCAAGAAAAACCTATAGCGGTTACTGACTCTAATCAACAAATAGTTGGAATTATAAAACCCGCCAAAGTAATTCATGTTGTTTTTGGTGAAGGCAATGAATGACTATTAATAATTCATGGAAATCATAAATAAATACTCAAAACTATTTCAATGGACTTTTTTATTGGTTGTTTTTTTTGGATTGTGTTTTGCCATAGATGTACCAGAAGGCTATAAATTTATAAGGGCGCAAGCCGAACACATAAAAGTTGCAGGTCAATCAGAATACGACTTTTTTGGTATAAACGTCAGATATATTTACTTTAATTTTTTATGGAGACTACCGCCTTGGCTTGGATGGCTTCCCATATGGGTAAATGATTCATTGCATTTCTTATTAAATGATTGGATGCCTATAGAGTTTTGGGATGAAGATATTCAGGAATATAAAACACGTCCACTTGTTCTACAAATTACAAGAGTAATCTCAGGTACTATGCTTTTTTTTATTGAATTTATTCGTGAAATTTTGATTGGAGGAGTGAAAACTGTTGTTTCATTTACAAGTTGGGATTGGATCGATGCAAATCCATGGGCAGAATTGCCTGGACTTCCTTGGACTATCGTTACAGCGGGAGCAGTTATATTGGGCTACAAACTGAATGGGAAAGGTCTTGCAATATTCGCAGGCATCGCCATGATTTATATTTCCGTATTTGGCCAATGGAAACCTTCAATGCAAACACTCTCTTTTATACTAGTAGCAGCCCCAGTTTCTTTCATTCTTGGTTTGAGTTTAGGCATTATGGCTTACAAGAGCAAAGCTGTTGAGCGAGTCTTATATCCCATACTTCTAGTTATGCAGACTATGCCCCAATATGCAGTTCTTGTCCCTGCGATGGTTCTGTTTGGCATTGGCGATCATTCCGCAGCTATTATAACAATAGTTGTTGCTACTCCACCAATGATCCTATTAACTTTGTTAGGACTTAGAGGAGTGTCTCCTGAAGTTATTGAAGCTGGCAAAATGAGTGGCTGTAATAATTTGCAACTTATGCTCAGAGTATTAATTCCAACTGCGAGAAGAGACATTTTAATTGGAGTGAATCAGGTCATTATGGTGTGTTTATCTATGGCAGTTATTGCAGCTTTTATAGGTGCTAAAGGATTAGGGTGGAATTTATTGTTAGCCCTAAATCAACTGAATATTGGATTAGCATTAGAAGCCGGTATTTGCATTAGTCTGATTGCAGTAGTGTTGGATAAAATGTCTTTAGCTTGGGCAAATAAACAAACAGATTATTTTGGTAACCTGACTTTTTTCCAGCGCCATAAATATGGAATGTTTTTTGCCGGATCAGTATTGATTGGATTGATACTTGCCTACTCTGGATCTTTCTACTTTAAAGAAGGTTTTAATTATTTGTATGAGGTTCCACATAATAAAGGAATATCAACTGCAGAATTCTGGAATGGAGGTGTTGACTGGATCTGGGATACATTTTTTTACCCATTAAAAATATTTAATACCTGGTTAATAGTAGATGTATTACAACCTATGCGAGCTGCTTATCTTCGTATGCCAATTGTTGCTACATTTGTTTTAGTTATGGGTGCTGGTTATATAATTGGCGGAATTCGATCAGCTTTAGTAATGTGTGGATTGACATTATTTATTGCTTTAAGTCCGTGGTGGGACAGAGCATTAGTCACAGCGTATATGGCAACTTTTGGAGTAATAGTTTCAGGTATAATTGGGATAACCGTAGGTACTCTGTGTGCGCAAAACAATTATAGCTCAAAATTTATTCTAGCGATTTGTGATATTTTTCAAACATTCCCGTCTTTTGTATATTTAATTCCTGTTATGATGCTTTTCGGTGTAACGGATACATCCGTTTTAATTGCTGTTATTGTTTACGCAACTATTCCCGCAACTCGCTATACTGTTGAAGGACTTCGTAGCATTTCCCCAGCGTTACACGATGCTGGCGCAATGTCCGGAGTGACTAATATACAAAGAATATTTAGAATCGATTTTCCTTTAGCATTCCCACATATCATGCTTGGAATTAATCAAACAATTGTTTTTGCATTATTTATGGTAATTATTGGGGCCTTTATCGGAACAGAGGATCTAGGACAGTATATTTTAAAAGCTTTATCAGACCTGAAAGGTGGGGGTAAAGGATTAATTCTTGGCATTTGTGTTGCTTTTATTGCACTTGCTTTTGATAATTTGATTCGAACCTATGCGGAAAAAAGAAAAAAAGAATTAGGATTTGCAAATTAATCATCAACCTAAAAGACTATCATTTAAAACGGATAGCACTAATTAATCAACTCTTTCTAGCTTCTTGAATAATGTCTGCGATTTCCTCTTCTTTGTTATGCCCCATCAAATGAATGCCTTTGACACCTTTAATTTCTTTGAATTTATTTATTAATTCTTTACAGATTTCTTTACTTTCTTTTTTAGCATCTTGTGCTTGCTCTAATCTGTTTATTATTTTTTCTGGGACATCCACTCCGAACAAATTATTGTTCATCCATTTTGCACTTTTCGCAGAAGCAAAAGGGCCGAGACCTACAATGAAAAATGTTTTTTCCAATATTTCCGCGTCCTCTAAAACCTTCATATATTCTCTCAATATTTTTTCATCAAAAACATATTGAGTTTGGAAAAAATTCACACCCGTTTTAATTTTATTCAAAATTGCATCAGGATTGGGTTTTCCCTCAGTTGGCGCTTCCGCGCCTCCTATGCAGAATTTAGGTGGAGGCTCAATTAATCTGCCGGACGGAAACTGTTTTTTTCCACGCATCATGTCTGCTGTTTCAACTAATGTTAAACTGTCAATATCATTCACAGCAATTGTCTCAGGTTGATCACCGTTCTTTGGATCATCCCCTGATAAACAAAGAATATTATGAACTCCGAGTGCTGATGCTCCGACCAAATCCCCTTGCAGAGCCAAGCGATTACGGTCGCGAACAGTCAACTGCCATATTGGTTCAATATCATTTTGAGCAAGAATAATGGCTGCCGTTAATGATGACATGTGCACTTTTGCTCCAGGACTGTCAGTCAAATTAACAGCATCAGCGACGCCCTTCAGGGGTTTTGTTTTATTTAATAATATTTCCTGGTCTGATGAATCAGGTGGCGTGGTCTCAGCAGTATAAACAAAATTTCCTTCCAATAATTTTTTATGAAATAAACTTTGATATTCTATCATAGAAGGTATGTATAATATTGTTTATCTAATCTCCAATGAGACTATCGCTTAATTCATCATAGTCATAAACAGAATAAGAATGCCAGCCAAGAACAGATTGGTCAAAGTCTACAATGCTTCCTGTCATCAGTCCTGATTCTTCTGAACACAAGAACGCCAGTCCTCGAGCAACATCCAGAGGCTTGGTTAGTCTCTTGAAAGCAGTTTTTTTTTCAGATTTTTCTAACCAATCATCGCCTCCATCATGAAACTTGCGCTGAATGACATCCTCTCCTGGCGTGTCAGTCCAACCTATGTTTAAACCGTTAACACGAATTTGATTTGATAAAACTGCATTAGCAACATTCTTTATCATAGTTGCTAATGCTCCCTTGGAGGAACTATAAGCTGTGAGAAAAGGCATGCCGCTGTGTGCTGCCATTGACAGAACATGGGCGATCGTTCCCTTAACTTTGTCTCTTCTCATTATCTTAATTGATTCTTGCATTAACAGAAAAGGCGCTCTTGTGTTTACATTAAAGCATTTCTCATAGTTATCTAATGTAGTGCTAACAATCGTCCCTCTTTCCGTAAAGCCGGCCACGTTCACCAAAGAGTGAACTGTTCCAAATAATTTTTCGGTGGAGGCAATGACATTTCTGCAATCATCTACTTCTGCAAGATCTGCTTTAACGTATAAGCATTTTGATCCTATATTTTCAATTTCTTTTTTTACTGCCAAACCTTTTTCTTCATTGCGTCCACAAACAGTAATAGCTTTAGCTCCCCTGCTTGCAAATAATTTAGCTGTTTCAGCGCCACTACCTTGTGTACTGCCTGTAATGACTGCAACCCTGTCTTTGAATTGATCTTTGTTATTAGTTACATATTTGTCTTGCATTTTTCTTTTCCATTAATAGTTGGTATTATTTTATTTCTTATAACATCTAGTTGATTTAATCTTCTAATTTAATCCAGCTTGAATTGCTGTTCGATGATTCTTTTGCTGCAAAAATAAATTCAATTCCCCTAACGCCATCATCAATTGTAGGAAATGTAATTGAATGTTTTGTATTATTCCTTTTCGCCACAATCGCCTCAGCAAATTCCGTATAAATGTTAGCAAAAGCCCCAAAGAAACCTTCTGGATGTCCAGCCGCAACTCTTGAAGATTGATAAGAGAAGTCAGAAACACTGTCGCTGCCTCTAGTGATAATTTTTAACGGTTGATTAATTTCGGTGAATTTCAAAACATTAGGATCATCCTGAAACCAATTTATTGCTCCTTTTGATCCAAAAACACGAATACGTAATCCATTTTCACCACCTGTTGCTGCAGATGAAACCCATATCATTCCTCTTGCTTTATTAGACATTCGTAACATTAAAAAAGCGTTATCATCGACTGTTAATTCAGGGGACAAGCTATTTATTTCAGCGCTCACTTCTTTTACTTCCAAATTTGTAACATATCTCAGTAAATGATGTGCATGAGTGCCTATTTCCGATAAAATCATGGAAGGGCCGCACATGGCTGGATCAGTTCTCCATCTTAAGGTTGATTTTTCATCTGCTTTTTTTACTCCCGCCGTATATCCTTGAGGATATTCAATATTAATAAGTCGCACTTCGCCGATTTTGCCATTTTCAACAATTTTTTTTGCTTCTCGGAGCATAGGATAGGCAGAATAATTGTGAGTTAAAGCAAAAATAATATTATTTTCTTTAACTATTCGTTCTAGTTTGTGTGCTTCCTCGATGGTGGCAGTCAGAGGCTTATCACATATTATATGCACCTTGTTTTTTATGAAAGGTTCTGCAACAGAATAGTGATCGCCTGAAGGAGTCATAATGCCTATGGCTTCAACACCATCTTTTCTTTTGTTTTCATTCTCTGCCATCTCATTGTAATCAGAATAAGCTCTAGAGGGGTCTACTCCGAGTGAAATAGCAAATTGTTTTGACTTTTTAGGATCCCTTGAAAAAACACCGGCCACAAAGATAAATCGATTATCAAATCTAGCGCCTAATCTATGAGTAAAACCAATAAAAGAATTGGGTCCGCCACCTATAAAGCCAATTCGTATTTTATCCTTGGATAGAACAGAATCATTGCGCATTAAGTTTAATTTTCCAAATGCTATTTTTTCTTTTTGAGTCATTTTAATGACTGTCCCTGGGTATGCCTTTTGAATTAGCAATATCAAAATAACTTTCTTCCAAATTCAAGCAGGCACCTTCAGAGAGTTGTCCTGTAAATTTTCTAGAAATTTCCTGCCACGGTGTTTGATTATCAGGATATTTATAATTGTTATTTTTTAACCTTTCTCTGATAACTTCATCTTCTAAAAGTAGGTCTGCTCGTTTCTTATTTAAATCAATTTTTATTTCATCGCCATTCTTGATAATTGCAAGTCCTCCTCCTACGGCTGCTTCCGGGGACACATTCAAAATGGATGGACTTTCTGAAGTTCCGCTTTGTCTGCCATCTCCAATGCATGGCAATGAAGATATTCCTTTCTTAAGTAATTCATCAGGGGGCTGCATATTAACCACTTCAGCCGAGCCAGGATATCCAATGGGTCCGCAACCTCTCATGACAAGAATGCAATTTTCATCAATTTTTAAACCTGGGTTATTAATATTTTTATGGTAATCTTCAGGTCCATCAAAAACTATCGCTTTTGCAATGAATATGTTTGGATTGCTTGGATCTGATAAATATCTTGTCAGAAATTCAGGACTAATGACAGACATTTTCATAATTGCTGTATCAAAAAAATTGCTTCTTAATACTAAGAACCCTGATTTTTCTTTTATTGGTTTCTTAAAATCATAAATAACTTCATTTTCTTCTCTAGATATTTTTTTTAGATTTTGATCTATTGTTTTTCCAGAAACAGTCAGGGCATCTTTATTAAGTAAGTTGTTTTGATTTAACTCATTCATTACAACTGGAACGCCTCCGGCTTTATAAAAACCTTCCCCTAAATATTTTCCTGAAGGTTGCATATTAACCAACAAAGGAACATTTTCTCCACAACGCTCCCAGTCATCTAATGTTAAATTAATATTAATCTTTTTTGCAATAGCTATTAGATGTGGAGGCGCATTGCTTGATGCTCCTATTGCTGAAGCGGTAACTATTGCATTCTCAAACGATTTCTTTGTCATAATATCTGAAGGTTTAAGATCCTCTTCAACCATTTTAACTATTCGAAATCCAGTATCATAGGCCATCTGTGATCGCTCTCTGTAGGGGGCTGGTATTGCTGCACAGCCTGTAAGAGACATGCCAAGTGCTTCAGCAATAGAGTTCATGCTAGAGGCTGTGCCCATTGTATTGCAATGGCCAATACTTGGAGCAGAAGCTGCGACCATGTCCATGAATTCTTCAAAATTAATCTCACCTCGCGCATGCATTCTGCGAGCTTTCCAAATTATAGTTCCTGAGC